>OGJH01000202.1_pt1 | contig 76427 bp, 88 predicted proteins | sample 1572021 | NCBI WGS metagenome assembly OGJH01 (sample SAMEA2582098, study PRJEB24529) | metagenome | biome: Human gut stool | place: China | collected 2011
CATTTTAAAATTCTCAAAGAATTTCAAGGTTGTCTTTCTATTCAGTTATCAAAGAACTTCATTAAGTGTTATCAGCATTTCCCGCCGACAGCTTAATTAGGATATCATTGCCATTCTTGTTTGTCAAGAACTTTTTTACTTTTTTGTCATATTTTTTCAAAGTGACAACATCTTGTATATCAAGCCCTTTCACCAGCACTACTTGCATCAGCTTCTTGTGCATTATGCTCATAAGCACCTCTGGCAAATAAAAAGCCATTCATATTTAATGAACGGCTTTAGCGGAGAGGATGGGATTCGAACCCATGCGCCCGTGAAGACAAACGGTTTTCAAGACCGCCCCGTTATGACCACTTCGGTACCTCTCCAGAACTCTTTTATTTTGTGTCGCTCACCAGCGACAGTTGTTATACTACCATAATGATTTTTGTATGTCAACAACTTTTTTTATTTTTTTATAATTTTTTTGAGATAGTCTGTGACGCCTCTGAAATCCTCTTTTGTTGTGACTTTGATATTGCTGTAATCACCGGGTGTAAGATGTATTTTTTCCTTTGTAAACTCTTCTACAACCATCGCATCATCAGTTATATTTTTTCCTGTTCCGTATTTCTTGAGATTATAATATGCCTGTTTAATCAGGCTTATATCAAATACCTGCGGTGTCTGTATAAGCCATACATTATCCCTGTTGGGAGTTATTACTGCATTGCCTTTATCATCGGATATTCTTACTGTGTCTTTGCTTCTTACCGCAAGCACAGTTGCCCTGTGAAGCTTTACATCATTATAGAGCCTGTCAAGAAGTTCTTCCGTAATACATGGTCTTGCTCCGTCATGTATGTAAACATAGCCTTCGTCTTCTACTAAATCAAGTCCGTTCATTACAGACTCGTATCGTTCTTTACCGCCTTCTACAATATGAGAGATTTTGGACATTCTGTAAGTATCTTTGCAATAATCCACATCTTCCTTACGTGTAACAAGTATAATTTCATCTATAAAAGGACATTCTTCAAACTGCTGCAGTGAATAATGCAATATTGTCTTTCCTGCAATTTCCATATACTGTTTTGGTATATTACTGTTCATTCTGCTACCGTTTCCGCCCGCAAGTACAATTGCTATATTTTTCATTATTTTTCTCCAAGTTTAAGATTAGGAACCGCATTAAGATCCCATGATGAGCGTATTCCTGCCTTATATTCGTAATAGGCTGCTGCGCCTATCATTGCGGCATTATCTGTACACAATATAGGTGATGGATGATAAAATTTTATTCCATTATCTTCACATGCCTTTGACATGGCACTTCTTAACGCACTGTTGGAGGCTACGCCGCCGGCAATGGCAAATTTTTCAAAATTATATTCCCTGCAGGCATGAATTGCATGGGTTACAAGCACGTCAACAACAGCATTCTGAAAAGACGCTACAAGATCCGCCCTGTCAAATGCTTCCTTTTTCATTTCACATTTATTAATATAATTAAGTACCGAAGATTTTAATCCGCTGAAACTGAAGTCATACTCAGAACCGGCTACTTTTGCTCTCGGAAATTCTATTGCGTCAGGATTACCCTCTTTTGCCAGTTTATCAATTTTAGGTCCGCCGGGATATCCAAGTCCTACCGCTCTTGCAACTTTGTCAAAAGCTTCACCGGCAGCATCATCCCTTGTTTTACCAAGTATCTCATATTTGCCGTAATCTGCTACATTTACAAGATGGGTGTGTCCGCCTGATACCACAAGGCAGCCAAATGGTGGCTCAAGTTCTTTATTTTCGATATAATTTGCCGAAATATGGCCTTCTATATGATGCACTCCTATCAAGGGCTTCCCGGCTGCAAACGCTATTGCTTTTGCAGCAGCCACTCCTACAAGCAGTGCTCCCACAAGTCCAGGTCCGTATGTAACCGCTATTGCTGTAATATCGTCAAGTGTAACCTTTGCTTCTTTAAGTGCTTCGTCCACTACCTGTATTACCTGCTCCATATGTTTTCTGGATGCAATTTCAGGTACAACTCCGCCATAAAGTGTATGTAATGCTATCTGTGATGAAATTATATTGGAAAGCATTGTTCTGCCGTTTTTAACTACTGCTGCTGCTGTTTCATCACAGGAACTTTCTATCGCAAGTATTAATACATCATCTTCCATTATATCCTATTCCTCCATATCTGAAGCTTTTCCAACTTCCCAATACAGGATTTTCCATCTTCCGCTATCATCTTTTCTAAGGGTAAACTTTTCGTAGTTTTTAATAATATTTTTGCCTTCATGCATAAAATACATTACATCAATTTTTGCATAGTCTTTCCCTTTGTAGGTCAAAAACTCCATATTGGAATTATTTTCTATCACATAGTCGGCAATTATACGTCCCGCACTTTTATAATCTTTAATTTCATCCTGCAGTCTTTTCAGATATTCATCATAAGGATTAAGTGTAAGAAGTTCATCATCAAAAATTCCTCTCAACTTTGCGGCTATGTTTTCTACATCTTTGTCACTGAGATTCCCGCTGTACATTACTTTAAGAATATTGCTGTAATATGTTACTACGGATTTTGGTGTGCCGGGATAGTTTTTGTCAAGATCCCTGTCAGTAATTTCCGTCAACGGAGTCTTTTTTGCAATAGAATCATTATTATCTATTTTTCTGTTTGAGAGATAAAAATAATATCCCACAATCAAAGCCGCCAGGATAATAAAAATCATCGGCTTCTTTGCCTTAGACATAAACTCTTTCATAGTAACACCTCTTTTCTCTAATCAATAAAGTTAATTGTTTTAACCCATCCGTCCCTTGGTATTTTGGTCTGTGGGAAAATTGCCCTGACCTTTTCAATGTATTCTTCCGGATGAACCATGGACGGACTATAGTGTGTAAGCCACATTTCCGGTACTTCAGCAGCTTTTGCAAGTTCTGCAGCTTCATACATGGTCATGTGCTTGTATTCTTTGGCTTTAGCTTCTTTGCCGTCTTCACCGTACATTCCTTCACATATAAATAAATCAGATCCTTTGGCTTTGTCTGCAATAACAGGCATCGGCCTTGTATCCGTGCAATAGGTTACTTTTATGCCTTTTCTGGCAGGTCCCATTACCTGCTCCGGACGATATGTTATGCCGTCTGTTGTTACACATTCTCCTTTTTGGAGAACTTTCCAGTAATTCAAAGGTATGCCGAGGTTTTTTGCCGCTTCAGGGTCAAATTTACCGGCTCTTTCAATTCTTATGCTGTAACCGTAGCAGGCAACCTTGTGATTTACCGCAAATGCGTCAATAATATAACCCTTGTATTCAAAGGTCTCTTCATTCTGCTCGAATTCTTTATATACAATATTAAACGGCAGGTCAGGTGCAATAGCCCTTAAAGAATTGACTATTCTGCCTGTTCCTTTCGGACCTGCTATCAGTAAATCTTCTCTCCTGTCGGCATTTCCCATTGTTAATAAGAAACCCGGCAGTCCCGATACATGGTCTGCGTGGAAGTGTGTAAGCAGAATTATATCTACAGGTTTGGAACTGTGTCCGAATTTTTTCATTGCTACCTGTGTTCCTTCACCGCAGTCTATAAGCAGTGAACTGCCATTATATTTAGTTATCAAAGATGTAATAAACCTGTTAGGAAGCGGCATCATTCCTCCGGTTCCCAATAAACATAAATCCAACATTATTATCTTTCCTTACCAATCAGCTTTTTCTCCATAAGTATGGCATTTTCATCAGGTTTTCTGTAAAAATTTCTTCGCATTCCTACTTTGGCAAAGCCGTTTTTTACATAAAGACTTTTTGCGGGTTCATTACTTTCCCTTACTTCAAGAAAAAGAGACTCCGCCCCTTTATCTGCTGCTTTTAGTGAAAGAAGCTCTATAAGTCTGTCGCCTATACCCTGTCTTCTGTATTCTTCATCCACTGCGATATTGGTTATATCCGCATTTTCAAGAACCACAAAGCATCCTGCATATCCTGCTATTCTTTCACCGTCTGCCGCTACAATATAGATATATTTATCATCCTGTAAAGTCTTTGAGAATTCAGACTCCGGCCATGGCTCAGAGAAATTATTTTTTTCAATATAAGCCACTTTTTCTGTATCCTGCGGCTCCATATAACGGATAGTTATTCTTACTTCATCCATTCTTTTCCATTCTTTCTCTTTCTGCCTGGGACATCCTGAGATATTCCGGGAGATGTTCTTCTGCCTTTTCAGTCTTACCTGCCTTGTACAATTCAGCTCCCAACAGTGCAACACTTGAAGCACGCTGCCTGTTAAAGCCCGCCCTGCCATATTCATGTGGGGTTTTAAGTTCTTTGTCGATTATATCCCTGAATACAGGTATACCATCCCCTGTAAATATTACCGGCTTATCAATTTCCTGTAATTTCGGAATAAGCTCCATAATATCCATGGCACTGCTGTCAAGATATATTGAAAGACCATTATTTTCAAAAGAATATATCCCCGTATATACCTGATTGCGTCTGGCATCCATTATAGGACATACCACTTTGTCGGTTCCGTAAAAATTATATGCCATGGCTTCTAATGTAGGCACATTGACAACAGGCACGTTAAGCGCATACGCCAGTCCTTTAGCTGTTGCGGAACCAATCCTGAGTCCTGTAAATGAACCCGGACCTCCTGATACGGCTATTGCATCAAACTCTGATACATCCGTATCTGTCATTTTGCAAATCTCATCAATCATAGGCAGTAAAGTCTGTGAATGCGTCACTTTATTGTTAATTGTATATTCTGCTGTAATAATATCATCTGTAAGTATAGCTGTCGAGCATACAAGGGATGATGCTTCAATTGCAAGTATTTTCATATTAAAAATCCTTTGAAACAGTTATTTTTCTATAATCGAAGCCTTTCTCAAGGTCTTTTTCTATGCGGACATATATGGTATTTTCGGGAAAAAGTTCCTTAATCATACTTCCCCATTCAACAAGGCATACGCCCTCCCCGTAAAAATATTCATCATATCCAAGGTCATCCATATCCCATGGGCCGTCAATTCTGTACACGTCAAAATGATAAAGTGGCAGCCTGCCACCATAATATTCCTGAATCAGGGTAAAAGTAGGGCTTGATACGTCGTCTTTAATTCCAAGACCTGCCGCCACGCCTTTTGTGAAAACGGTCTTGCCTACGCCAAGATCACCATCCAGGCATAAAATATCCCCTCTCTTAAGATTTTCTCCTATTTTTTTTGCAAATTCAAATGTCATTTGCGATGAAGTTGACTCAAATACCATATTATATATCTCACTTTACATGATTTCTTGTCTGGAGTCCGCTTGATAAAATCTTAACAAGCTTGTCATACTGTTCTCCAATCTGGCTTACAGGAAGAACAAACGCCCTTATGCTGGACACATATATAATCACAAGATTTCCGTATCTTACCGCTTTCCATGTCTGGTTCCAGTCTACATGATCTGTTCTTTCACCCTGTGAAATTGTAACACCTTTTCCGTTAATGCAGTAATGTATAGGTTTCTGCATTGTCTCATTTTTCTTAATCTGCGACTTTGATTTAGTCCATAATAAAAACGGATTCATTACTGAAAACAACAGTGCCATACATATTAAGAGAATCGAATTGTTAATTGATACGTCTCCCCATGTATACACAGTGATAAAAATAACGATGATGCTGAAAACAATCCACAAAATACCTGTGAACTTTCTGTATATATTATTTATTGAAAACTTAAATAAATCTTTGTCAGTAATCTGTATGTCAAAATTTACTTCATTCATTTTATAAACGCCTCCTAAACATACTTTATATAATTATAATCCATTAATAAAAAAAGGTAAACCCCATAAATGAGATTTACCTCTTTGCAAAACGCCTGTTATTTTACAAATGCGCTATAAATTGCCTGTAAAGCTTTTTCAAATTCTTCTTCATGCACACCTATAATTATATTAAGTTCGCTGGAACCCTGGTCAATCATTTTAACATTGACATCGGACTTTGCAAGAGCTTCAAATATTCTGAACGCCGTTCCCTTTGCCGACTTCATTGCTCGTCCTACTACTGCTATAAGTGCAAGTCCTGCTTCAATTTCGATAGAATCAGGTGATGTATTTCTGTGAATTCCCGCAAGAACTTCCTGTTCTTTTGATTCAAATTCAGACTGCTGTACAATAACGGTCATGGTATCAATTCCTGATGGCATATGTTCAAAGGAAAGTCCGTTCTTTTCAAACTGTTCAAGAACTTTACGTCCAAAGCCGATTTCGGAATTCATCATATCTTTTTCGATATTAACTGCCGAGAAGCCTTTCTTACCTGCTATTCCTGTTATAATATGCTCCGGCTTCTTAGATGTACTTTCAACAATCATCGTTCCCGGATCTTCAGGAGCATTGGTATTCTTGATATTGATTGGGATACCTTCTTTTCTTACAGGGAAAATAGCATCTTCATGAAGTACGGTTGCTCCCATATATGAGAGTTCCCTAAGCTCTTTATAAGTAATTGTATTAATCACTGCCGGATTCTTGATAATTCTAGGATCGGCTACAAGGAAACCTGATACGTCTGTCCAGTTTTCGTAAAGGTCTGCCTTAACTGCTGCCGCTACAATTGAACCTGTTATGTCAGAACCTCCTCTTGAGAATGTCTTAATAGTATCATTAGGTGTTGATCCGTAAAATCCGGGAATTACCGCTCTTTCAATATTTTCAAGTCTGTCTCTTACTGCCTGATTAGTCATTGCTGCATTAAATGACCCGTCTTCGTTAAAAAATACAACTTCTGCCGCATCTACAAATTCATATCCGATATATTTTGCAAGAATAATACCATTTAAGAATTCACCTCTTGAAGCGGCATAGTCACGTCCTGCACGTCCTTTGAAGCCGGCTTCGATGGCATCATATTCTTTGTCAAGGGAAAGGTCCAATCCTAACTCTCTTATGATTCCGTTATATCTTTCTTTGATTTCATCGAATTTCTTTTCAAATTCCTGTCCGCTTATGGCTGCTTTATAACATGCGTAAAGCATATCTGTCACTTTGACATCTTCTGCAAATCTTTTACCTGGTGCAGATGGTACAACATATCGTCTTGATTCATCTGCGAGTATGATATCAGCTACCTTTTTAAACTGTTCTGCACTTGCAAGGGAACTTCCACCAAATTTAGTTACCTTTATCATTTCTAATTCCTCCGGGATTAATAAACGTTACTGTGATTTATATTACTTTTCAAACAATTTGTCAATGAGCTGATGACCGTTTGCAACATAATTTTTTGATGCTTCTGCTTCAGCTTCATTATAATTCCATGTTCTGTCAAGTTCTTCTGTACTGTCATAGAGAAGATACGGAACAGGCTTTGCAACGTGAGTCCTGAGTCTTATAGGAGTAGGATGGTCAGGTGTTACGATAACACGGAATGGCTCACCACTCTTTTTAAGTCCCTCAACAACTGTTTTGATAACACGTCCGTCAAGATTTTCAACTGCTTTTATCTTTCGCTCCACACTGCCCTGATGTCCCATTTCGTCAGGTGCTTCAACATGGATATATGCAAAATCATAACCATCTTCCGTAAGTGCCTTAATTGCTGCATTGGCTTTGCCTTCATAATTGGTATGAAGTGTTCCGTCTGCTCCGGGAACAATGATATTATCCATTCCGGCACCTACCGCTATTCCCTTTAACAAATCAACCGCAGAAATCATTACACCCTTTTTGCCTGTTTTTTCTTCAAAAGATGAAAGTGCTGGTTTGGTCCCTGCTCCCCAGAACCAGCATGAATTGGCTGGGTTAAGTCCTTTTTTCTTTCTTTCTATATTAAGAGGGTGGTTCTTAAGAATCTCGTAACTCTTTTTCATCATTTCCCTCAGGCTTTCCGTCTCAGGAAGATTAGGTCCTACTTTCTGTCCTAATACATCATGTGGCGGTGTGAGCTTAACAACACTTCCGTTATGCCATATTGTGCAATGTCTGTAACTTGTTCCGAGATAGAACTTGAATATATCATTTTCAAGTTCTTTTCTTACCGCTTCAAGTAATATTCCACAGTCTTCTGTTGAAATTTCGCTTGAGCTATGGTCTATAATTGTCTGTTCTTCATATGGAACGCCTTCTTCTTCGGATATTGTTACAATATTGCATCTGAGGGCTATATCTGTATCTGTCATAGGTACACCTATACTTAATGCTTCAAGAGGAGATCTTCCCGAATAATATATCTTTGGGTCATATCCCAATACAGAAAGATTGGCAGTATCGCTTCCGGGTGCCATTCCGTCAGGAACAGTATGTACCATTCCTATTTCTGATTTTTTTGAAAGCATATCAAGAAAAGGTGTATCAGCAGCCTGAAGAATAGTCTTATTACCAAGACTTTCTATAGGTTCATCTGCCATTCCATCACCAAGAATTACTACATATTTCATATCTTTACCTCTATTTCTCATAACGAATCATTGAGATTATTCCTTCAGTTGATGCAGCGGCATCTGCGTATGCTTTTTCGCTCATCATTCCGGTAATAAATCCAAATTCGCCTTCTGTGATTGATATTGTATCTACAGTTCCGAATTTTTCTTCTATTTCAGGGAGTCTGTCAAGACTGCCTTTAACACGTACAAAGAAATTTGAACATACTTCATCATGTGGTATAAGTTCGAGTTTTTCCTGACTCCACTTTGTCTCAACATTTTCACCAAGATGTCTGACAGCATCAACAACGTCAGATACAACTGCACTTGCAGTAGGAAGTTTGCCTGCGCCTGCTCCGTAAAACATTACATCTCCAAGGACATTTCCTTTTACAAAAATTGCATTCATAACACCGTTGACTCCTGCAAGAGGATGTTCGTTGCTGATAAGTTTAGGTGATACCATTGCTGAAAATCTGTTGCCTGTCTTTTTTGCAGAGCCGATAAGCTTTATAGTAAGACCCATTTCTTTGGCATACATAAAATCCAGATCTGTTAATTTGGTTATTCCTTCTGTATATATATCTTCATAATCAACCTGTTTGCCACATGCAAGGGATGAAAGAATTGCTATTTTTCTGCATGCATCATAACCCTCAACATCTGCTTCAGGGTTACGTTCAGCATATCCAAGTTTCTGTGCCTCTCTGAGCACTTCTTCATAACTTACGCCTTCTTTATCCATTTTGGTAAGTATAAAATTAGTTGTTCCGTTAAGAATACCTGAAATTTCAAGAATCTCATCTGCCGTTAAGGACTGATTGAGTGGTCTGATAATAGGAATTCCGCCGCCTACAGATGCTTCAAAGAAGAAGTTGACTTTATGTTCTGCTGCAATTGCAAGAAGCTCTGCTCCGTGCTTTGCCACTAACTCCTTGTTAGAGGTACATACACTTTTACCTGCAAGAAGTGCTGACTTTACAAATGAATATGCGGGATTGACTCCTCCCATAACTTCTACAACTACTTTAACGTCCTCGTCTTTTAATATTACGTCATAATCGTGAACAAGGATATTTTCGATATAATCTCCCGGAAACTCTCTTAAATCGAGCACATATTTAAGATTGATGTGTTCTCCGGCCTTGTTGTCAATTGATTCCTGATTGGTTCTTAATACTTCAACTACTCCTGAACCAACTGTGCCATAGCCTAATACTGCGATGTTTACCATTTTTCTTTTTCTCCTGCTTTTATCCTTTTATTAAATTATCAACAACTGAACTTTCTTCCTCTGTTAAAAGGAATTCAGGTTCAATCATTATAATAAGCTTGTCTTCTGCTTTAGCCACTTTATTAAAGTATCTGACGCCGTCGCCCTTTGCCACATCCGGCATATCAACGATATCTTCATCTTCGATGTGCCTGATGTTCTGTACACCGTCAACTTCTAAAGCAATTTTTCTGTCTTTATTATTTACTATTATAAGTTCATGCTGACCGTTATCAGTTCCGCCCAACCCAAATTTAGCTTTCAAATCTATTACAGGAATTACTTCTCCGCGAAGATTGATTATCCCTTTTATGTTGCTGGAGGAGTTAGGTACTCTGACTATTGTCTGTGTCTGTTCGATTGCTCTTACATTTATAATATTGATTCCGTAGAGTTCATCTCCCAGATTAAAAATTATTGGTTGAAATGCTGCCATATAATCACTCCTTTTCCTATGTTGTCTTAGGCGTTCTGTGTATCCATTTAAGATATTCGCCTAAAAATAAATCTATATTACCATCAAGTACAGCCTGTGCATTGCCTGACTCCGCATTGGTTCTGTGGTCTTTTACAAGGGTGTATGGCTGCAATACGTAACTTCTTATCTGGTTGCCCCAGCCGATTTCTTTGACTTCGCCTCTGATACCTGCCTCTTTTTCGGCGTTTTCCTGTTGTTTTAGCAAATAAAGTTTTGCTTTTAACATCTGCATTGCTTTATCTTTGTTCTGGTGCTGCGACCTTTCATTCTGGCACTGTACCACAATTCCTGTAGGAATGTGGGTAATTCTTATTGCTGATGAAGTCTTGTTAATATGCTGTCCTCCGGCACCACTTGAACGATAAGTATCTATTCTTAAATCATCTTCATTGATATCAACATCAAGATCCTCTTCAATATCCGGCATTACATCACAGGACACAAAAGAGGTCTGCCTCTTTCCATTAGCATTAAAAGGTGATATTCTTACAAGTCTGTGAACTCCTCGCTCAGATTTAAGATAACCATAGGCATTTTCACCATTTATCTGGATTGTAACAGATTTGACACCTGCTTCATCTCCGTCAAGGTAATCCAGTGTCTCAATGGTATATCCTTTGCTCTCTGCCCATCTTGTATACATACGGAGAAGCATTGAAGCCCAATCACAGCTCTCTGTTCCACCTGCTCCCGCGTTAAGTTTAAGAATGGCATTGCAGTTATCATATTCTTCTGATAAAAGAGTACTTATCCTTACTTTTTCAAAAAGATTCTTAAACTCATTAACAAGTTCCTCTATATCAGGAATAATTGATGTGTCATTCTCTTCGTCGGCAATTTCCATAAATGTTCTTGCATCGTCTCTAAGCTTCTCCAACTCATTATAATTGGTAAAAGCATCTTTAAGTGCTTTGAGTTCCTTAAGTTTCTTCTGTGAAGTCTCCGGATCATTCCAAAAGCCCTGGTCTTCCATATGCATTTCTAATTCTTCTATTTTCTTCGCCTTGTTATCAAGATCCAAAGCGCTGCGCAGTTCTTTAAGAGGTTCATCATATGAATTAAGCTCATATCTGAACTGATCTGTTTCTACCATATATTTGCCCTACTTTAATTATAGTTTGTCTAATTCTATTCTATTTTTAAAAATTTTACAATATTTTTTTAAAAAAATATAGCATTTGTCCTGTCTGACAGACAAAAAAGAGGCTGTACCTCGTACAGCCCTTTCATTGTTGTCATTCTGTCTTAAAAACTAGTTAAATAATGAGCCAAGTGCATCAAGCTTATCCTGACAATCATCGCAAATCCAGATCTTTTCACCCATAATCTTCTTTGAGTTGCATTTCTTAACTTCTTCGCATATATCACACTCTGTCTTCTTAGAGCATCCTGCAAGAAGTGTTGCAAAACTTAATACTACAAGTAATGTTGCAATGATTTTTTTAAATTTCTTCATATCCTTTTCCTCCTAATATGTACCAATTTAAATCATTATATTAAATATTCATTGGTTCTGTCAACATAATTAACAAAAAAAGAAAGGGGTCAGTTGACCCCTTCCCGATAAATCCTGCTATTACGCATTACGTCCACAGCAGTTTTTATATTTTAATCCACTTCCGCATGGGCATGGATCATTTCTTTGAATTTTCTTTGTCTCTCTTCTGACCGGTGCTTTTGCTACAGAATCGTCTTTGTTAGTTCCGGTAACTTTAGCTACCTGCTCTCTTTCTATCTTCTGTTCAATCTGGACATGAAGAAGAAGTCTTACTGTATCTTCCTCTATCGCCTCTGTCATTTCATTAAACATATCATATCCTGTCATCTTATATTCGATTACAGGATTACGGTTACCAAATGCCTGAAGTCCGATTCCCTGACGTAGCTGGTCCATATCATCGATATGTTCCATCCATTTTCTGTCAATAACCCTGAGAAGGATTACACGTTCTATCTCTCTCATCTGTTCAGGATTAGGGAACTCTGCTTCTTTAGCTTCGTAAAGTTTAACAGCACGTTCTTTTATGTCATGGACAAGTTCTGCTTTTTTCTTGTATTCTGAAGTATCTGTTATAGGTTCAACAGGTATTATAGGAAGAAGTACTTCATTAAGATCCTGAATATCCCATTCTTCAGGTGAAAGTTCATCACTTATACACTTATTGACAATTGATTCCACCCTGTTATTAAGCATATTCATAATAACGCCACGCATACTCTCTCCGTCGAGAACCCTGCGTCTTTCTTCGTAAATAATCTCTCTCTGTTCATTATTAACCTGATCATATTCAAGAAGACTCTTACGGATACCGAAGTTATTACCTTCAATTTTTCTCTGTGCTGTCTCAATGGCTTTTGAAAGCATCTTATGTTCAATCTGCTCATTATCAGGTACTCTTAAGGCATTGAAAATTGTCATAAGCCTGTCAGAACCAAAAAGTCTCATTATATCATCTTCAAGTGATATATAAAATCTCGACTCACCCGGATCACCCTGACGTCCTGAACGTCCACGAAGCTGATTATCGATACGTCTTGATTCATGTCTTTCCGTACCGATTATCTTAAGTCCGCCTGCTGCTTTTGCATCAGCATCAAGCTTGATATCAGTACCACGGCCTGCCATATTGGTTGCAATGGTTACGGCACCGTGCACACCTGCTTCTGCAACGATTTCCGCTTCAAGTTCATGAAACTTGGCATTGAGGACCTTATGAGGTATTCCTTTCTTGCTGAGAAGTGCACTTACTATTTCTGATTGTTCAATTGTAATTGTACCCACAAGAACCGGCTGTCCTTTTTTATGTGCTTCTTCGATTTCTCTTACTACTGCATTATATTTTTCTTTCTTGGTCTTATATACAGCATCATTATAATCAATACGTGCAACAGGCTTGTTGGTAGGAATCTCTACAACGTCCATTCCGTATATTTCCCTGAATTCCTGTTCCTCTGTAAGTGCTGTACCTGTCATACCTGCTTTCTTGGTATATTTGTTAAAGAAGTTCTGGAATGTAATTGTTGCAAGAGTTCTGCTCTCTCTCTTAACTTTAACATGTTCCTTGGCTTCAATAGCCTGATGGAGACCGTCAGAATATCTTCTTCCCGGCATTATACGTCCTGTAAATTCATCTACAATCAATACCTGGTCATCTTTTACAACATAGTCCTGATCCCTGAACATAAGGTAATGTGCCCTGAGGGCAAGTATTATATTATGCTGTATGTCAAGATTATCTGCATCTGCAAGATTATCTATGTGGAAGAACTTCTCAACCTTGGCAACACCTTCTTCAGTCAGATTAACTGTCTTTTCCTTTTCATTAACAACAAAATCACCTGATTCCGTTGCTTCTTCTTTCATAAGAAGTTCCATTTTGGAAAGTTCTTTTTCTTCACCCTTTACAAGCTGCCTTGCTAAAACATCGCAAAGCTCGTAAAGTCTTGTAGATTTCCCACTCTGTCCCGATATGATAAGAGGAGTTCTCGCTTCATCGATAAGAACCGAATCGACCTCATCCACAATGGCATAGTTGAGTCCACGCTGTACAAGCTGGTTCTTGTAAATTACCATATTGTCCCTGAGGTAATCAAATCCAAGCTCGTTATTGGTTATATATGTAATATCGCAATTATATGCCGCTCTTCTTTCGTCAGGCTCCATTGAATTAAGTACAACGCCTACGGTAAGCCCAAGGAAAGTATGTACCTGTCCCATCCATTCCGCATCTCGTTTTGCAAGGTAATCATTGACAGTTACTACATGAACGCCCTTTCCTTCAAGTGCATTAAGGTATGCCGGCAAAAGACATGTCTGTGTCTTACCTTCACCGGTTCTCATCTCGGCAATTCTTCCCTGATGTAAAATAATACCGCCTATAAGCTGTACTTTGTAATGTTCTGTATGCAAAATACGTCTCGCCGCTTCTCTTACAAGGGCATAGGCTTCAGGTAAAATATCATCCAGAGTCTCACCTGCTTTAAGTCTCGCCTTAAATTCCTCTGTCTTTCCTGAGAAAACTCTCTTCTGTTCCTCAAAATCAGCATCTTCAGGAACAAGTGACACCATTTCATCACGAAGGCTCATTATTTTATCAACAATCGGTTCTACTCTTTTTACTTCTCTTTCGCTATGTGTACCGAAAATTTTATCGATTAAACTCATTTAAAAAAATCCTCTCCAAATTTAATTTAATTTCAATCCTTACCATTTTATCACGTTATGAAAAACAGTACAAGCACAATTTCTTTACTATATACTGCCCCCAAATCAAAAGGCACCCGTAATAAATAACGGGTGCCCGGATAATCAGATTATTAAATTAATCGAGTTCAGGTTCGATAAGTCCGTATGTATTATTCTTACGTTTATAAACCACATTAACCTCGTCTGTCTCTGAATTAAGGAAAACGTAGAAGTTATGCTGTAAGAGTTCCATCTGAACGCATGCTTCTTCAGGATTCATCGGCTTAACACCAAATTTCTTGGTTCTTACAATCTTAACATCAGGTTCATCTTCATAATCATCTTCAATGTATGTCTTACTGAACTCTGCCGCTGCCTGCTTTGCATTTACAAGCCTGGTCTTATACCTTCTCATCTGTCTCTCAATAATCTCTTCAACAAGATCTATTGAAACATACATATCATTGCTTACTTCTTCAGCCCTGATAATATTACCCTTGATAGGGATTGTTACCTCAATCTTCTGTCTCTCCTTTTCTACACTAAGAGTAACATTGGCTGTGACTTCATCGTTAAAATACTTATCTAACTTACCAATCTTCTCCTCAACTGCTGAGCGTAACCCTGCTGTAACCTCAATATTCTTGCCCGTAATAATAAACTTCATAGTGCCCAACTCCTTTGCTGCAAAATCCGTTCTTCACAAAAATTATTATCGTATGAATAATTCTCTGATGAACTTAATATCATTATATCATATTTCAAAAATCTATCAACTGGATTTGTAAATTTTCTTACAATTTTTTACCGGTTATTTACCCTGATTTGCACAATTTTTTATAGTGATTTTATATAAATTTAACAAATTAAATTTTTGATGCAAAAAAAGGTTGACACAGCAATAATTGTGTGTGGATAAATGGGGATATTGTGGATAACATGGTGTAAAAGTGACAAATTCACTTTTTGTGCGGTTCATTTTTGGGGATAACTTAAATTTTTATCCCCATTTTGGGGAATACTGATGATAATAACGATTATCGATTCGATTTTTAATTTGACACTTTTCACAAAATTTTTAACGTTTTATTCTTTGCCGGCACCTGATTCTGTGTTAAAATGGCATTATGAATTGTCTGAAAGGATAACTAAAATGAGAGAAATTACACTAATCACCGGGGCTTCTTCGGGAATAGGCCGTGAAACAGCTTTATATTTCAGTCAAAAAGGGCATCCGGTTATAATAATATGTAACAAAAACACGGAAGGACTTAACGAATTAAAGTCCCTTATCAAGAGAAATAACGGTATAGTCGAAAGCTTTATCGCAGATGTATCAAATTATGAGGAAATGTCAGACATTTTTAATATACTTTCACAAAAAAATTTTCTTCCTGATATATTGGTTAATAATGCCGGTATTTCTCATATCGGACTTCTGCAGGATATGACTTCTGATGAATGGAAACATATAATTGATGTTAATCTCACATCGGTTTTTAACTGTTCAAAGCTTATAATCCCTCATATGCTTTCAAAAAAATCGGGACATATCATTAATATATCTTCTATGTGGGGAAATGTAGGTGCCTCCTGCGAAGTGGCTTATTCCGCTTCTAAGGGCGGTGTGAACACTTTTACAAAAGCATTGGCAAGGGAACTGGCTCCAAGCAATATCGCTGTAAATGCCATTGCTTTCGGAACTGTTGACACCAGAATGAATCATTTCCTTGATGCTGAAGAAAAAGCTGCTTTAATAGAAGAAATTCCTGCGGGAAGATTTCTCAACCCGCAGGAATCTGCTGAAATCATATATTCTGTTGCTACATTAAATCCCTATGTCACCGGTCAGATAATAACCGCTGATGGTGGACTTACATAGTTATTCTGTGAAAAGAGCTGTAGAATAGTATCTGTCACCGCTGTCAGGCAGAAGTGCAACAATATTTTTTCCCTTATTTTCAGGTCTCTTTGCAAGTTCTGCTGCTGCGTAAAGAGCTGCACCTGATGAAATACCTACAAGAACTCCTTCTGTCCTGGCAAGTTTCTTTCCATATTCAAAAGCTGCCTCGTTGGCTACAGGAAATACCTCATCATAAATCTTTGTATTAAGAACATCCGGAACAAATCCTGCACCGATTCCCTGAATCTTGTGGGCTCCTGCTGTTCCTTTTGAAAGCACAGGTGATGTTTCAGGTTCAACAGCCACAATCTTTACGTCAGGATTCTTTGACTTAAGGTATTCACCTACCCCCGTTACTGTTCCACCGGTTCCAACTCCGGCTACAAATACGTCTACTTTTCCATCTGTATCTTCCCAGATTTCAGGACCTGTATGTTCAAAGTGAGCCTTTGGATTGGCAGGATTCACAAACTGTCCAGCAATAATGCTTCCGGGTAATTCTTTCTGAAGTTCTTCTGCCTTTGCAATCGCACCTTTCATGCCCTTGCTGCCTTCTGTAAGTACAAGCTCAGCGCCATAAGCTTTAATGATATTACGACGTTCTACGCTCATTGTATCAGGAAGCACGATGATAAGCTTATAGCCCTTTGCTGCTGCTATTGAGGCAAGTCCGATACCTGTATTTCCTGATGTTGGTTCGATAATTGTTCCGCCCGGTAATAATTTGCCTGACTTTTCTGCCTCATCGATTATAGCGTAAGCAATTCTGTCTTTTACGCTGCCAGCCGGATTAAAATATTCAAGCTTTGCAAGTACGTTTGCTTCAAGTCCTAACTCCTTTTCAAAGTTGGTTAATTCTACAAGTGGTGTGTTTCCTATTAATTCTGTTGCGCTCTTAAAAATTTTTGACATATTATTGTCCTCTCTTTCTTAATTTACTGAATTGCCTTGAATGCTTCATCAAGGTCTTCTATGATATCTGCTATATTTTCTGTACCGATTGAAAGCCTTATTGTGTTAGGCTTGATTCCCTGGTCAAGAAGTTCTGCTTCGTTGCACTCTGAATGAGTTGTTGATGCGGGATGAATTGCAAGTGACTTAACATCAGCTACGTTGGCAAGGAGTGAGAAAAGTTCAAGGTTATCAATAAATTCCTGTGCTTTCTTTGCGTCCCCTTTAATCTCAAATGTAAAAATTGAGCCTCCGCCGTTAGGGAAGTATTTTTTATAAAGTTCTTTCTGTTCTTCGTTATCTGTTACTGAAGGATGATTAACTTTTTCTACCAATGGCTGGTTCTTAAGGTATTCAACAACCTTTAACGCATTGCTTACATGTCTTTCTACACGGAGTGAAAGCGTCTCAAGACCCTGGAGGAATATAAATGCGTGGATTGGTGATAAGGTTGCTCCTGTATCCCTTAAAAGAATTGCTCTAATATATGTTACAAATGCCGCAGGTGCGCAATCCTTTGCAAAGCTTACGCCATGGTATGATACATTTGGTTCCACAAGCCATGGCCACTTGTTATTCTGTGTCCAGTCGAACTTACCGCTGTCAACGATAACTCCACCGATTGTTGTACCATGTCCGCCGATAAACTTAGTTGCTGAGTGGATTACGATATCTGCTCCATATTCGATCGGTCTTACAAGGTATGGTGTTGCAAATGTATTATCTACGATAAGAGGAATTCCTGCTTCATGTGCTATCTTTGCAACTCTTTCAATATCTACAACTTCCGAATTAGGATTACCAAGTGTCTCTATCTGTATTGCTTTGGTATTTTCTTTAATAGCTGCCTTAATTCCGTCATAATCGAACGGGTCAACAAATGTAGCTGTTATTCCGTAATCAGGAAGTGTATGTGCTAAAAGATTGTATGTACCGCCGTATATATTCTTAGCAGCTACTATATGATCTCCGGCATGTGCGATTGCCTGGAATGTGTATGCAAGGGCTGCTGCACCGGAACCAACAGCAAGGGCTGCTACACCGCCTTCAAGGGCTGCAATTCTTTCTTCAAAAATTCCCTGTGTAGGATTTGTAAGTCTTCCGTAAATATTACCTGCATCTCTAAGTCCGAATCTGTCTGCAGCATGTTCGCTATTATGAAACACATAAGATGATGTAAGGTAAATAGGTACTGCTCTTGCATCTGTTACAGGATCCGGATTTTCCTGGCCTACATGTAGCTGTAATGTCTCGAATTTGAATTTTCTATCTTTTCTCTCCAATTTACTCATATGGTAATTCCTCCAATTCCTAGTATGTCGATATGATTTTTAACTTGTTTGTATATTATCACTCATTTCCTAGTATGTCAATAGGGATTAAGGAATTTTTTTTTAAAAAAATTTAAAAAGCTTACAAATAACCGTATTGACATAATATACAATGTTATTTGTAAGCTTATTTTCATTATATTATTGAGCCTCCGCAGACAATGCAGCCGTCTTTATAAAATACTGCCGCCTGTCCCGGTGTTGCAGCTCTTACGGGCTCCTCAAATACAGCCTTCATTACTCCGTCATTTGCAGGGTATAACGTACAAGGCACATCCTTTGCCGAATATCTTACCTTGCCCGTTACTTTGACAGGTTCATTTATATCAGATACTGACATATAATTAATATCGTCAAAAAGAACTTCTTTTGTCATAAGCTCATCAAGGGTTCCGAGAACCACCTGATTCTTAGGTACATCAAGGCGAATTACATAACGTGGCTCGCCAAAGGCAATTCCGAGACCTTTTCTCTGTCCCACCGTGTAGTGGATAATTCCCGCATGGCGTCCTAACACGTTACCCCTGGAATCAACAAAATCTCCCGGACCCGACTTAACACCTGTCTGTTCCTCTATAAATGATGCGTAGTCACCGTCTTTTATAAAGCAGATATCCTGGCTGTCTTTTTTATGGGCTACAGGCAGTCCGGCCCTTTCCGCAATTTTTCTTACTTCATCTTTTTCCATTGTGGAAATAGGAAAAAGAGTGTGTGAAAGCTCTTCCTGGGTTAGATTATATAGAACATAGGACTGATCTTTATTAAGGGATGCCGATTTAGTTACAGCAAATCTTCCGTTCGGAAGTTTCTCAATATTGCCGTAATGACCTGTAGCAATATAGTCTGCTCCGATGCCAAGACATCTGTGAAGCAGAGCTTCCCATTTGACATATCTGTTGCAGGCAATACACGGATTGGGGGTTCTGCCCCTTAAATATTCTGCAACAAAATAATCAATTACTGTCTTTTTAAACTCTTCTTTAAAATTCATGACGTAATATGGTATGCCTATTGTCTCTGCGACACGACGTGCGTCATCCACAGCGGAAAGACCGCAGCATCCTCCGTTTTCCGACATATCACAATAATCCTCGTCCTGCCATATCTGCATGGTAACGCCGATTACATCATATCCCTGTTCCTTTAAAATAAGGGCAGCCACAGAGGAGTCAACTCCTCCGGACATGCCCACAACAACTTTTTTCTTCATTAATATTCTTCCTGTGGTGCTTCTTCTTTTTCCGAGATGTCATTCACAGGTTTCTCAAGTCCCTCTATCTTAACGTTATTCTTCTCTGAATAGTCCCAGAGGGCTGCGTGAATTGCTTCCTCGGCTAACAGAGAACAGTGTACCTTAACGGGTGGCAATCCGTCAAGAGCTTCCATAACTGCTTTATTGGTTACATCCATTGCTTCCGTAACGGTTTTGCCCTTAACAAGCTCGGTTGCCATACTGCTTGTCGCAACTGCAGCTCCGCAGCCAAAAGTCTTGAACTTGCAGTCCCTTATGACCTGATTATCATCAATGTCAAGGTACATTCTCATTATATCGCCACACTTGGCATTTCCTACAGTTCCCACGCCTGAAGGGTTCTCTATTTCTCCTACGTTTCTTGGATTATTAAAATGATCCATTACTTTTTCGCTATACATCCGGATTCCTCCTTTTAAAATCTTCATATAATGGTGACATACTTCTAAGTCTTTGGATTATTTCTTTTAATTTATCGACGGTAAAATCTATTTCTTCCATAGTTGTCTCATCTGACAATGTAAGCCTTAATGAACCATGGGCTATTTCATGAGGAAGTCCGATGGCAAGAAGTACATGGGATGGGTCAAGTGAGCCTGAAGTACATGCTGAACCGCTTGAACCACATATTCCATTCTGGTCAAGAAGAATAAGCATTGATTCTCCTTCAATAAATCTGAAGCAGAAATTGGCATTATTAGGCAATCTGTTTTCACGATGTCCGTTAAGTCTTGAATAAGGAATTTCATTAAGAACTCTCTCAATAAGGTGATCCCGTAATTTTGTCTCGTAAGCAATTCTTTCATCCATCTTATCCCTTGCAATGCTTACAGCTTCTGAAAGGCCTATAATTCCCGGAACATTAAGTGTTCCTGCCCTTCTGTTACGTTCCTGTGCTCCGCCATGTACAAAAGAACGAATCTTAACGCCTTTTCTTATATACATAATTCCGATTCCTTTAGGGCCATTTAACTTATGTCCGCTGGCACTTAACATATCAATATTCATGTCATTAACATTAATAGGTATATGTCCGAATGCCTGAACCGAATCTGTATGGAATAACACACCATGCTCATGTGCAATCCTTCCCAGTTCTTTTACAGGCTCTATTGTACCGATTTCGTTATTGGCTGTCATTACAGATACAAGTATAGTATCCGGTCTTATAGCCGATTCAAGACTTTCGGGAGTGACTATACCGTTCTCATCAACATCAAGTCTTGTAACTTCAAAGCCTTGTTTTTCAAGCCAGTCCGCTGTGTGAAGGATGGCATGATGTTCAATCTTACTTATTATAATGTGCTTTCCTTTTGAAGCGTAAGCCTCCGCTGTTGCTTTAAGTGCCCAGTTATCGGATTCACTTCCTCCGGCTGTAAAATATATCTCTGATGCATCGGCACCGATAAAATCAGCTATATTTTCTCTTGCCTTAGTAACAGCACTTGTGCTCTTTCCGGCAAATGAGTATATGCTTGAAGGATTTCCGTAATACTCACCAAAATATGGCAACATTGCGTCAACGACCTGTGGCAATGTCTTTGTAGTTGCAGCATTATCAAGATAAATTAATGAATTCATATTTACCTCTTTTCCTATATATTTAGTATGATATATGTTTTAAAATATAGAGAAACATGTCAGTCACATGTTTCCCTTTTACGCTAAAATTATAACACTATGTTACCGGTTGTCAACTAATTTTAATAAATTAAATAGTATAATTTTCTTTGTTATTATTCTGCCATTCAACCAGGTCCGCTAAAGTAATGTTATCTACCACTCCATTAATTGCATCATTAAGTCTTCTCCATACTTCAATGGTAGCACAATTCTCAACCCTGTCACACTGAACAACATTATCCTCTATGCACGCAACCGGTGCAAGAGAACCCTCTGTGAGTCTCAGAATCATACCTACAGTATATTCAGATGGTTCTTTACGGAGAATATATCCTCCCTGGGCGCCTCTTATACTGCGGACAAAGCCTGCGGAATTGAGAATTGAAATAATCTGTTCGAGGTATTTTTCGGAAATTCCCTGTCTTCTTGCGATTTCTTTAATACTCACAGGTTTATCATTGGAATTAACCGCTATATCTATCATTAATCTTAAAGCATATCTGCCTTTTGTGGATACTTTCATATTATCACCTTACCTGAATTTGATAATATGATTATAATCTATTATTCATAGTAAATCAATAGGATTTTAGGACTATTTGCGGCATCCCGCAATTGCAAGTGCTCCCGGCCCTATATGACAGCCTATACTTAATGAAAGCGGTCTTATTAAAAGTTCTTTATCAGGGAACGCTTCCTTAACCTCGTCAACCCATCCTTGGAGTGTCTCGTCATCCACATCGGAATAGGCTATACACATTTTAAAATTGTCATTATCATAAAGTTCTTTAAATCTGGTCTGAACTTCTTTCTGCATTGCTTCGATCATGGTATGTCTTGCTTTTTTCATACCACGTTCCTTGGCATATGCATCAAGCTTCTCACCCTGAATGGTAAGCACAGGCTTAAGATTAAGAATTGTTCCGATTGCAGCTGCGGCCGCTGTTACTCTTCCACCTTTTTTTAAATAATTAAGGTCTTCCACCGTAATAAAAATTGTTGCATCGTATGCTTCTTTTTCAAGGCGTTCTTTAATTTCAGCTGCACTGAGCCCTTCTTTGGCATATTCTATTGCATTAATCACAGACTCTTCCATCGTAACAGAAATTCTGTGGTTATCAACTACATGAACTTTTCCGTCATATTCCTCGGAAAAAATCTTGGCACTCTCACAGGAAGCGCTGAGTCCGCTGGACATCGGAATATACACAATCTCGTCATATCCCTTTGACAAAATATCATTCCACATATCCATAACGTCTCCCGGCGATGGCTGTGAAGTAGAAACATCCGCACCCTCTGCTAATTTATTGTAAAAATCCTTTCTTGTAAATGTCTCACTCTGATATGTAAGCTCTCCATTTATAAAAAAAGGCATCGGCATCATAAAAATACCTAACCCAGCGGCTTCCTCTCTCGTCATTCCGCTGTTATCATCTGTCATAATTGCGACTTTCATTTCTAACCTCTCAAAACATATTTTTCTTATATAATCTTATAGTAATTATCACAAAATTTCAACAATGTCTTTATCTATTACATATTTTGCATTGTAAAATTCCTCCAAAGCTTCCCTTAAATAGGTCACATCTTTAACGCCTGCCGTCTCCATGGCAGAATGCATTGCAAGCTGTGGAAGCCCGATATCAACGGTGTGGACGGACATATGGGAAATAGATATATTACCAAGGGTAGAGCCTCCCGCAATGTCTGACCGGTTAGCAAACATCTGCACAGGTATTCCCGCATTTTTACATATTTTTTTGAAGAACGCTTCCGAAAAACCGTCTGTTGTATATTTAAGTGAAGAATTTTTCTTAATAACAATTCCCTCATTAATCACAGGTCTGTTATTGGAATCTGCTTTTTCCGTATATCCAGGATGAAGTGCGTGGGCGTTATCTGCGCTGACTACCATACTTCTGCTTAACATTCCCGAAAAAGTCTGCTCATCCATATTCAGACCTGCCGCAATTTTTTTCACTGTCATCAGTAAAAAGTCAGAGTCCGCTCCCTGTAAACTTTTACTTCCGACTTCTTCATTATCAAAAACGCAGCACATACATAATTTATCTTTGTTATCTGAATTAATAAGGGCGTCAACCGAAGCGTATACACATTCAAGGTCATCCAGTCTCGGAGACAGAATCAGCTCATTATCAATTCCTGCTATGGTTCCCGGTTCACCGTTATATAAAAACATATCCATTCCAAGAATCCTGCCGTCGCCACATGCAGACTTAAGCATTTTATCAAAAGAATCCCTGTCATTTCCCATACCCAATAGCGGCAGCAGTTCTTTCTGCAGATTATACTGGTATCCCTTATTAATTTCAGGATTCATATGGATTGCCAGATTGGGAATCACAAGTCTGACATCTTTAAAATCCACAAGCTTAGGGACTATTTTATTACCGTAGTCCATAAAAACGCGGCCTGCTAAGGACAGCGGTCTGTCAAGCCATGTTGAATTGATAAGTCCTCCGTATTTTTCCGTATCCAATAATAAGTAGTTCTTCTCAACGCATATAACAGGCTCAGGTTTTAATTTAAAACATGGCGAATCGCAATGGCTGGCTACAATGCTCATTGATGATGGTATTCCATCCGGCATGACAAAAGCGATTATTGCAGAGCCGTTCCTCGTAACATAATATTTTTCGCCAAATCTGATTTCTTCCCGTCCGCCCTCATATACTTCAACAAATCCGTTGTCATCAAGGATTTTCTTTATATTGCTTACTGCATGAAAAGGTGTGGGACTGTCATTTATAAAACCGATAACTTCATTAGCAAACATAATTTAACTCCTTTTTATCCGATAAAATCTTAATAATCATATTTTATCATACTTTTTTCTAATAAAAAATGGTATAATGAAATATATTTAACAAGAAATCGAGGATATTAAGAATGAAAATAGGAAGAAACGACCCTTGCTGGTGTGGCAGCGGACAGAAATATAAGAAGTGCCATGCTGCTTTTGATGACAGACTTGCAGAATTAAAAAATGAAGGACATATCATTCCTCCACATTCAATTATCAAAACTCCTGAACAGATAGAGGGAATACGAAACAGCGCCAAAGTTAATGTTGCTGTTCTTGATTACGTTGCCGCCCACATTAAAGAGGGTGTATCAACGGAAGAAATTAATGAATGGGTTGACAGCGAGACAAGACGTCTCGGCGGTATTCCCGCACCCCTCAACTACAACGGTTTTCCAAAGAGTGTATGCACTTCTCTTAATGATGAGGTATGTCACGGAATCCCTGACAAAAATATCATTTTAAAAGACGGTGACATAATTAATGTAGACTGTTCAACCATTGTAAACGGATACTTTTCGGATTCATCCCGTATGTTCTGTATCGGCAATGTCTCAGAGGACAAAAAACGTCTCGTAGAAGTTGCCAAGGAAAGTCTCCAGGTTGGTCTTGACGCAATAAAACCATGGGGATTCCTCGGTGATATGGCTGATGCAATTCATACCTTTGCAGTCAAAAACGGTTACTCTGTAGTCCGTGAAATAGGCGGACACGGCTGTGGCCTTGAATTTCACGAAGAACCATGGGTAGGCTACATTGCCCACAAAGGAACCGAAATGGTTATGGCTCCCGGCATGGTATTTACAATCGAGCCTATGATTAATATGGGTGAACCTGATATCGTGCAGGATGAAGAAAACGGCTGGACCATCTACACAGAGGATGGTATGCCTTCCGCCCAGTGGGAAATACAGGTGCTTATAACAGAAACCGGGACAGAGATATTATCCTGGTAGGAAAATCAAGCTGGGACTTGTTCCCAGCTTTTTTGCATCAGACTATTTCGCATCTTCCTTAAGATGTTCCATATACTCAAATGCTTCTGCTAACTTGGATTCCGATATTCCCAGTGAAGATGCTATTTCCGGACTGCTCATGCCTTTCTTTTCAAGATTTCGGCTTAATGTTACCCATGATTTATATTTGTCCTTTAATTCGGCTTTCCTGCCTTCTTCTATTCCTTCTTTCCTGCCTTCTTCAATTCCCTCTGCTTTAATTCCTTCAAAAGCCTCACACATGTTAAGTCGCTCCTTTCCGTCAACAAATACATAATTGCTGTTTGTAAGTTCATTAATCAACGTTACCGTACTTTTGGTTAAGTCCGGCTTGTGTTTCTCGTTGTATTCCTTAAGTGCCTCTGTGCTTTTACTGTATTTCACATAGGCAATAACGTCTTTAAGTTCTGTTTTAAATTTTTCAAGTTTTTCTTCTTTTGCGGCACAAGGTTCAAACAGGTGCATCCTGTAATCCTGAATATATCCTCCAAGTCCGTTGTCTTCAAGCCATCTGACCGTATTCTTATCAAACATGTCTTTTACGCTTACAGGCTGGTTCCATTTATCGGCTTTCCAGTACATTACAATCGTGATAATTGGCTTTATCTGAATCTGCACGCCTTTGTTACTCTTTACCTGTCTTAAATATTCCCTTACGTCGTATTCCATTATACGAAGCGGCATTGTGTAATCCTCAACGGACTGGTGTTCAATGGCAAACAGGCAGTATATGGCATCATCTACTTCAACTATTTTTGCCAAGTCTCTAAACCTTGCATCTGCCCTAATATCGCCATCTCTCTCCTCCACATGCTGGGTTTCTATATCTATGGTACGCATCTTTTCAGGTGTTACCACACTCTTTCCGTCATACAATATTGCGTTAATTGCATCCGCAAATATGTCCGGAGTAAAATAATCTTTTAATAAAATGTCTTTCTGTCCCACTATGTTCCTTTCCCATGCAGGAGAAAACTGTGTCCTTACCTGCATTGTATCATTATATTTTGTAAAAATAAATATTAAAAATTAACTTCCGACCCACCGGGGCGGGAAATCATTTCTATTAAGTTATAAATGTGAATTTAATCTGAAATGTATTGATACTTAAGACTGATTGAGTCCTGCGGGATTCCGCATCTAAGACATATTAAACGCCAAAAGAATATTTATGTCAATCCTTTTGGCGTAGTTTATATTTTATTAAAAATCTTAATAAAACTTTTATTTATTTTATTGTCAGATTTTTTTCTTTCTTCTGATACATAATCATATACTAATTCCATAATCAAAACTCCTTCAACATTAAAATATTGTTATAATATATTTTGAAACTAATAAAATCATCATCTTCATGATATCCTGACTTTTCTTCAATTTTAAATGACTGTATTAATGCGCAAACGTCTTCCTCGGATAATTTATTATTTTTTTTGATTCTGATCGTAATATTTTCTATGCGAGGTTTCCATTTATTTACGATTTCTCTAGTATAATCTCCATCACCGAGTGTAATAAAATAATATTTATCTTTGCATACAAATAAATAATATGCTTCATCAGGATGTGCATCATAAAAATTAGGTCCTCCTATCAAATGACTGAACACATAGTACTCGTCTTCACTTTTCACAACCCTGATACCTTTAAATGACAATCTTGGAACCCATAATCCTCCGAAAGGATCAATTATCTGCATATTCTCTATTTCTTCATTTCTTTTTTCTGACAATCTTCCATATTCAAATTTCATTTTAAAACTCCTTCAACATTAATTCCTTATTGTAATATATCGTGCAGTAAACTTTAAGGTCCTTATTAAATAAAGTTCCATGCTTTAACTCCATACTTAATGCATCTACAAGTACGGCTATTTCTTCATCCGTCAGTTCTTCAATTTCTGAAATATTTACATTTTTATATACATAAAAATATCCGTCCATTGTTTCATCTTTTATTACAATATCCTTGGTAGGAGTCTCTACATAATAATATTTTTTTCCACATATAAATAAATATCTTATTCCATCATTTTCATATTCTGAATACTCAACCCTGGGAATTATACGTTTAAACAAATAATATTCATCCTTACTTTTCACATATTTAAGATTCCCAAATTTTTCTCTTGGCTCAAATAACCCGCCATATGGAGTCAGTATCCCCATTTTCTTTACTTCTTCTTTTCTCTCTTCTGATACATAATCATATACTAATTCCATAATTAAAACTCCTTCATCATTAATTCTTTATTATAGTATATCGTACAGTAAATTCTAAGGTTCTTATTGTACAAAGCACTTTGCTTTAACTCCATACTCAACGCATTTACAAGTACCGCTATTTCTTCATCCGTCAGTTCTTTAATTTCTGAAATATTTGCCGTCTCATATACATAAAAAACCCCATCCCTTCTCTCGTTTCTTATGATGTTATCTTCTATTGGTAATTCTACATAATAATATTTTTTTCCACATATAAATAAATATCTTATTCCGTCATTTTCATATTCTGAATACTCCACCCTGGGAATTATACGTCTAAACAAATAATACTCATCCTTGCTTTTAACATACTCAAGGTTTCCAAATTTTAACCTTGGTTCAAATAAACCGCCATATGGGGTCAGTATCCCCATTTTTTTTACTTCTTCTTTTCTCTCTTCCGATACATAATCATAAACTAATTTCATTTTTAAACTCCTTCATCATTACTTTATTCCATTATTTTTAATATCAAATCCCAAAAATCCTCCCCACCGCCACTTCGTACTGGATACAGGTGTCGGCTTTGCGGACCATTTTCAACACTTTGTCAGGCTCTTCAAAGTTTTTTGAAAAATATATCCAGAACTCCTTCAGTTTGAAAAGTACGTTTCTGTCCCCTGACATTATCTCTTTGTAGCCCTTGTAAAGGTCGTTGGCAAAATTATATAAAGTCTCAGGAGAAGCTTTCCTGCTGCCTTTGATTTCCGAAAAAAGTCCCGGATTCATAAGGATTCCCCTGCCGCACATCATTTTATCAACTGTAGGAAATTCCTTTGTAATCGCATTATAATCTTCGACGCTGTTAATGTCTCCGTTGTAGCACAGAGAATGACGGCTTATCAAAACAGCTTTCTTAAAATCCTCAAGATTCGGCTTTCCGCCGTACCCATCCTTGCGGCAGCGTGGGTGAATAATCAGCTCTGAAATAGGGTAATCATTATATATTTTTAAAATATTTTCCCAGTTTTCGTTATTCTCTACGCCAGTTCTGGTCTTTACCGATATTCTTACGTTCGTCCGGCTAAAGACCTCTTCAAAAAAGCGGTTAAGCTCGTCCGGTACGGCAAGGAACCCCGAACCCCTGTTTTTTGCCACAACGGTTCCCGAAGGACACCCCAGATTAAGATTAACCTCCTCATAACCGTAATACTCTTTAAGTCTTGACGCAATGTAACAAAATTCCTCAGATTTATTTGTAAGAATCTGAGGAATTACGTCCATATTCTGATTGTGTTCAGGCAACACGTCATTTTTTTCTTTGCTGTTAAGTTTTCTGCTTGCAATAAACGGTGTAAAATATCTGTCGGCATCTCCAAAATATCTGTTATACACATTTCTGAATATATATCCTGTGAGAGCCTCCATAGGTGCAAGATAAAGTTTCAATGTTATTTTCCCTTCTTTTCAGCCTTTTTCATAATGTCCATAATGTCTGATAATTCTTCCATTGTAAGGTGGGTGAATTCAGCTATTTCATTTTTATCAGGGGTTGTGCCGTTATGTTCTTCAAGATATTTTACGGCCTCATTTACAAGGTTGGCTTTGCCGGCTATAGTTTCCTCGCCATCCTCTTCTCCCGTAATTTCGGAAATATATGATTTCATGGCTGATGATATGCTGTCCGATAATTCTTCCTCAACATCCACCGCCTGCTTTGTTCCGAGAAGTTCTTTAAGCTTTACAAATAAAGCTACATTGCCCTCCTGCACAACATCTTCAAAATTAACGGCTCCGTTAAACATATTTTTTGCCATTTCAACTATCCTGCCGTACCAGAAAGCCGTGATTTTATCTATTGCCTCATCTTTGCCTGACAAAAGATTAATATATGCCATTCTGATTTCATCTTCCGTATAAGAAGGAAGTCTCTCAATATCCTCCATATACATCTGGAAAACTCTGGAATCTGTAAGCTCCTGTGGTTCAGCCTTGGAAGGCTCCACTGCCTGTGGCTCTTCAGGTTCTTCCGCAGCTTCTTCGTCATGTGGCGTGAGCAGGTATTCTATTACCATATTTTCCTGCTCTTTTGTCAAATCCATATCTTTAAAGTAAAATAATATCTCGTCCCTGCTCATTGCTTCCGCTGATGTTCTTACAATCTCCGCAACTTCATGAAGGGTTTCCATAAAAATATTTCTGTCTGTCACTCTGGTTTCCTCGTTTCATATAATTATACAGCTGTCATTATCACAGATTTTTGTTATCACTCCGTCACTTAAAGTATAGGCTTCTCCATAGAGAGTGGTAACGCCGTCTTTTATCATTATATAACTTCCGTCGTTTAACATATAGTATTTCTTTCCAAAACTGTCACCGGTTGCAATGTCATCTATCATTCTGCTGCCGTCAATGCTTCGTTCCTTTAAATACTGATAATGAGGAATCACCTGTATATCCGTAAGCGAAAGTCCTTCAAGATACCGCTTATAATTTACATCCACGCTCTCACCCTCAAGTTCAGGCATTGCATATACCTCGCCGGCACAATTCATTGTTCCGGCACTTATCGTCATTAAAATTCCCCGGTAATCTTCTAACGCCTGCTTTAAACCGATTTTCTTAATAAAAGCATTTTCCGTAGGAACGTGTCCGCCGGACAAAATTATAAAATCATACCGGTTCAGGGTGTCCTTGTCTATATCTGCTTTACGGTTGTCACAAACATCTATCCTCGAAAGTCCAAGTCCGCTCATAGGTATGTTCCTGCTAAAAATATCAGCCATAAAGTCATTGTTATCGTAATTATCCGGGTCTGACGCAATAAAAAGCACTACGGCGTCCTTTTTCCAGAATTTTCTTAAATTATCAATGAAACCGTTGCTTCTATCAAGAGGTACCGGCTTTACCGGCTGCTCCCATGTGTGCCCTCCGGGACTACTCGTAAGAAAAATAATCATTTGTGATCCTCAATGTATTTCAAAAACTCCGGTGTCTTTGACCAGTATTTTATTCCCCAGTTTTCAAAATTCCATTCTTCCATATAGTTATTACATTCATAATCAATATAATAGATTTTTCCTTTCTGTACAACAAAATTTGTAGGAAAATAATCAATATTAAGATTAAGAGGGTATAACTTACCGCACATTTCTTTTATCTGTGAAAAATATTTTTCCTCCATCCTGTCATTCAGGACAAGCTCATAAATCGTAGGACCATCTATGTATTCTTTTAATATGCGCTCGTTTTTTTCATCAATCTCTATCATCTTTGGTATGGCAATTCCTGTTACGGCAAGGCGGCCGTAATCATTTTTCTCGGCTTCTATTTTGTTACCGAAAGTATAATAAGAGCATGGTTCATGATGAATCTGTTTAAGGACATAATTCTGGCTTCCGTCTGTGGCGAGGTATGAATAGCCGCCTTTTCCGTGTCCCAGTAATTTAAGAATCTCATAATCTTTTCCGTTGACACTCATTTTTTCCATATTATTACCCCGCTTGTTTTGTAACTAATGACATCTTTCTCCATTTTCCACTCTTCCATCTAAAATACATACCTATCGCCCTTACACATTCATCCATGGCAAGGCCTATATATGCACCTATTGCACATAATCCCATATGTATTCCGAAGAAATAAGTTCCGCCTACCGCACACACATACATAAATACTGCAGCTATCACAGCAGGAAAAACAGCGTCTCCGCTTGTCTTTAATGCATTTCCGTACACCAGGTTGGTAACTCTGCCTATCTCAAGTATAATATCTATTGTAAGTAATTTTTTTACAAGGGAAATCATTTCGGGATCTTTTGAAAAAAGCGTCATAATTGCACCACCTGCCAATGCAAATATTGTTTCAAGTGATACTGCGCATATAACACCGAATATTGCAGCTTTCCTCGTCTGTCTGTCACAAGCGTCATAATCTTTTTCCCCGATACGCCAGCCTGTCATTATCGCATTAGCCTGTGCAAGTGCAGCTCCTATGCAATACGAAAAATTGGTAATCTGGCTTGTATATGACCTTGCCGTTGTATTAAGTCCGTCAGGGTCCATCTGGTTAAGAAATTTTGTAACAAGAGTCATTGCCACATTATATAAAACAGTTTCAAGTGCAGATGGAATTCCTATTTTAATAATCTGTACAAATATTTCACGGAGTCTTAATCTCTCAGGATTCTGCTTTGCTTTTATCTTTGTTCCTGAAACAATAATAAGTATTGCAAGGTTAACTATTCTTGAAATAACAGTTGCTATTGCAACACCTTTTACGCCCCATTTAAATACCATAAGGAATATTGCGTTAAGTATAAGATTAAGCACGTTTCCTATGGCAGAAGCAACAAGACTTTGCTTTGTGTGGCCAAATGCCCTTAAATATCCCGAAAAAACAGGTATGAGTGCATTAAGTATTGCAAATCCTCCCACAATCTTTAAATAATCGTTGGCAGGCTGTCTAAGATTATCCGCTATTCCTATAACATCAAGTATTTTTCCGGCATATACAGCGAGAAATCCGCCTAACAGAATTCCAAGAACGCCGTTAAATATCATTCCGAGCTGTCTTGCCTGATACGCAACGCCGTCTCTTCCTGCTCCGATATTCTGCGTCATAACTGCAGTCATTCCTGATGTAATAATGCCAAACATAATGATAAAAATTCCTATGTAGGTATTGGCTGTTCCTACCGCACCAACGGCATTGTCTCCTACAGTTGAAAGCATAAGTGTATCAACCATTCCGGACATCATGTATAAAATTGTTTCAATACATATAGGTATTGCTAATGTAGTTAATGTTTTTTTCTTTTCCACTGTTAATCACCTCGTTGTAGCAATTTTACATCGTAGGATGGATTAATTCTTGTATATTTTCTTCCAAAAATAACACTATTTCTACCTAATTGACTGAAATGACTGTAAAATTCTGCTAATCTTCTACTCCTTTATCCCTGATTCTTCCGTCTACCATATAATATACCTTATCAGCGAGCATTTCTATATCTTCCTTATTATGGCTTGCCAAAAGAACGATACTTCCACGTTCTTTTTCTTCTGCAACGATACGTCGGATTTTTTTAACGCCATCTTCATCAAGGGCATTAGTCGGCTCATCCAGAAAAAGAATTGACGGATGTTCCATTATTGCCTGTGCCAGGATAATTCTCTGCTTCATTCCAAGAGAATATTTTCTGTATGTTCTCCTGTCACTTGGGTCAAGTCCAACCCTTTCTATTGCCTTATCCACTTCTTCCGGGGTGATTTTTTTTCTGATATCTGCAAGTATCTGTAAGTTCTTTTTTCCGGTAAATTCTGAGTATAATCCTGCATTTTCAAGGATAATTCCCATATCGGGGAGAACCTGCATATCTTTATGAAGTTCTTTTTCATCAAGCATCACCTTCCCGGAATCAATATTAATAAGTCCTGAAACAGCCCTGAATAACATTGTTTTACCTGAACCGTTTCTCCCTACGAAACCATATACATTACCGCTTTCGAGGTTAAGATTAATATTATCAAGAATAACTCTATCTTTAATTTTTTTACATAAATTTTCTACTGTTAATTTCATAAGCCTAATTTTCCTCCCTGCCTAACATAATTATCAGGTCAACCTTTTTTATATAAATCATTGAAACTATTGCCGTTATTGCTGAAAAAACTGCCATTACTACAACTGAAAACATGAGATTAAAATTAATTTCCAGTATATTGATATATTGGCTAACCATTTCATCAGATGATGAATGCCACGATATAAACAAGTGTGATATCGGATTGCATTTAAGATATATGGCATGTCTCTTTGCCGCCTCCATATCCTCAACTGTCAGCGAAAATACCTTTTTGTTATCCCACAATGACAACAATGCAACGCAGACGCAGATTCCTATAACCACAAGTCCAAACCCTTTCATCCCGCCAAACCTGATTGCCAGCATATTCGCCAGTAATGTTACAAAAAACAGCCACAGCGCATAGATTGCCACATAGTAAAAATATATGTATATATCAGCTTTTCCAAACGTAACATGGTTAGTCATACACGCCAGTGCCATACCAAAAAGCGGTATAAGAACCGTAAACAATACGCAAAATCCAAACAACTGTGCTATTTCCTTTGCTATCCATTTCAGGCGGTTCTCACATCTTGAAAACACATATACTCCTGCCGTACAGAAATGTTTGTATATATATGTTCCAAACAAAAAAAGAAATAATAAATATGGCAACATTCTTGTTGTAATATAAACAATATCTGTATAGCCAAACTGGTAATATTGAAATGCGTAAGTAATTACCACCTGTGAAAACGGCATATCCTTTGATGGTCCGAAAAACGATATTCCAAGAAACACTCCCAGAAATGCAGCTAATGCCACAACTTTACCAATCTGTCTCATTAATATGTATCCTTTCTTGTCTGTCTGAGCATAATTACCACAGACGAAGCAAATACCATTAATACAATTAATAGGAACCATGTCTGATTCTTCTGTGAGGAATCAAACAGGGAAAAATATTCAAAATGGCTGGTATGAGTCTGTGCTCCCGGTATTATGGAATACAATGCTCCAAGTCCATAAAGAAGTATATATACAGGGAAAAGTAAAAATACTTTATACTTATTGACATATATGGATATTGCCAACACAAATGATGCCAACACTCCTGATATTATTGCAAACAGCAGGATGGATATTAACGCATAAAATTTAGATGATACTTTGAAGCTCCCTAAAAACATAATTTTTTCCATGCTTGAAATATAAACTTCAGAATACAATCCCGAGCTTTCAAAATTGCCATGTGCCCCGCTTGGAAATCCAATCAGGCTTAATATCACTTCGAAAATAAACGGAACCGAGAACACCACAAACGTTACAATAAATACTGCTAAAAATTTACCTATGTAATAATTCTTCTTATCAAACCTTGTAATAAGATATATATCCGTTCTGTTTGTCTTATCCGATGCGTATGAGAACGCCGCCGGAAGTATTACAAGAACCGGATAGAACTGTAAAAAGATAAATTTCACACTGGCAGTATCATAGTCTGCAGCAGACAGCATAAGCATCCTCATCGGATCTATAAGTGTGTCTACGGGCTGACCGTCATATTTTACTAAATTACCAAAAAAATTGATTATAACCATTACCGTCAACAGTATGAACACAATTATCGCTATCTTCTTATCTAAAATGGTCTTAATCTGCATCTTAACTGATTTGAACATAATTCCCTCCATATATCTTTCCGGCCTTACTCGTGGCTTTTTCTGTATTCTTCATCAAATTTACTAATTATCCTATATTTAAAATCATAATATTCTTTTTCAAGTTCTTCTGTTTCCATAAAAACCTCATTATCCTTGACTAGCTCATATGAAACAGCATGGTCTGATCTCTTTTTAGGAACAATAACGTTATCAATATCTTCATAACATAAAATAGGTGCTATCGTAAACCCTTCAATGGTATATACATCATAATCATAAAGCTCGCTTTCTACTTTTTCTTTAATAAATACAAGATATTCTCTTCCCGGTTTCATAAAATTTACAAATCCGGTACTGACCGCATCAATCCCAACTGCTACCCCAGATTCTTCAGTAAATAAATGGTACCCACTACGATCCATTACAATATTATCGCCCTCCTTGAGTTATCCATCTCCCTTAAATATCTTTTCCACCTGTCCATATTCTGTACATGTCTGGTAATCAAACTTTGTGTCTTTAGTACACTTAATCTTGAGGATATAGTTGCTGCCGCTCTCATATATTCTTTCAAAATTATAACTTTCATCAAGAAGGTCAACACTTTCAAATTTATAAAACTGAGTAATCCACACATTATCAAGCTTATTATTATCTATTATCTGCCTGTGGTTTTTTCTGTATTTCATTGCCACAACTATAATTACCGCAATTACTACAGTCACAGCCGATATGATTATTATTCTTTTCTTTTTCATTTAATTAATTTCCTTTCTACATTAATAAAATAACGCCCCAGACAACATTTTTTTCTGTTGGCTATGTAAATGAAAACGTCTTCACATAAATATGTTAACATATTAATTATCTTTTACAATAGGCTATGCGCAAATGGTAAAAATATTGCAAATTTTGTATTTTTTTTGGGTTTTTATGAACGTCTATGACCGAGAATGACTGAAAAAAACGAGAATGACCGAGAATGACCGACTTGAGTAATTTGACCTAATTGTAACCGAAACTATTTATCCCCATTTAACAGTATGTTATAATAACAATATAACTATAATTTCTATATCAGATAAGGAGACTGTATGTATGTATCTTACGCTTAAAGAGAACCGCAACCACGGCACAAAAGATTATCCCTACAGCCAGTACCATGTATTCAACCAGCAGACGGCTTTTCAGTTTCCCATTCACTGGCATGACGAACTGGAAATTATATATATACGGAACGGCTCGATTAACATTACTATTGACAATGAACTGTTTACGGGAACCGGAGGAAACTTTTTCATAGTCAATCCGGGAGAGCTTCACTATATGGGTTCTAATGATTTAAATGCCGATTATTATACGATTCTGTTTCCGTTGGAGTTTATATCCTTCCAGTCAAATGACTATGTGGAAAATATGCTTTTTAAACCAATGAGAAGCAGCCACGTTATTCTGACTCATTCCCTGCCTTATAGTGAAATTTATGGGGAAATAATCTCCCTGCTTGAAAAGCTCATATATATCAATAAATATGAAAAAGGATTTTACCAGCTTGACTGTAAAATTCTTTTGTTAGAAATATTATCAAATATCCTCCGTATTCCTAATATTCTGGTAAAAAAGACTTCTAATGCTTCTGATATGCGAAGAGAAATAATTACATACGTTAATGACAATTATCTTGAAAAAATCACTCTGTCAGACCTTGCTGACGAATTTCATATGTCTGAAAAATACATTTCCAGATATTTTAAGAAGCATTTTAATATTACATTTTCAAAATATGTAAACCATATGAGACTTCTGTACGCCAAAAATTTGCTTGACACCACTAACATTTCCATAACCGATGTTGCGTTATCCTCAGGCTTTCCGAATGTCAGTTATTTTATACGAAGCTTCAAAGAAAGCTATGGCAAAACACCTTTTTCTTACCGTATAGATAATATATCCGTTGACATGTAATTTATGTTAGTATATAATCCGTTTTGAAAAAGATAATAATCTTCAGGGCAGGGTGTGATTCCCTACCGGCAGTAAAGTCTGCGAGCCGATGGCATGAACCGGTGTGATTCCGGTACCGACAGTATAGTCTGGATGAGAGAAGATATAATATAACTGTTATCAGATTGTTGTGCCCTGAAAGTAATTTCAGGGTTTTATTTTTTTATATATACTTGGGAGAAATTATGACTGACAGAGATTATATGCTGCGGGCTATAAGCCTTGCAAAAAAAGGAACAGGTTATACAAGCCCCAATCCGTTGGTTGGTGCTGTTATTGTAAAAGATGGCAGAATCATCGGCGAAGGCTATCATGCCATTTATGGTGATTTACATGCAGAACGCAATGCCATTAAAAATCTTACGGAAGATGCAAAAGGTGCTACGATTTATGTGACACTTGAACCCTGCTGTCACTACGGCAAACAGCCACCATGCACGGAAGCTATCCTTGCTGCCGGGATTACCAAAGTTGTAATAGGTTCAAGAGACCCTAATCCTCTCGTATCGGGAAAGGGGACTGATTTTTTAAGGTCCCAGGGCATAGAAGTTATTGAAGATTTTATGAGAGAAGAATGTGATGAACTTAATCCCATTTTTTTTCATTACATTACAGAGAAAACGCCTTATGTGGTTATGAAATATGCCATGTCAATGGACGGCAAAATTGCCACCAGAACAGGCTCCTCAAGATATGTAACCAATGAGTTTTCAAGAAATGAAGTCCAGAAAATGCGGCACAAATACCGTGGCATTATGGCAGGAATAGGAACGGTGCTTGCAGATGACCCTATGCTTAACACAAGAATTGAAGGACTTAGAAGCCCTGTAAGAATTATATGTGACAGTGAGCTTAGGATTCCTCTTAACAGCAGGATATGTCAGACTGCCGGTGAATATGAGACGATTATTGCCTGCGGCAATGCCCCTCAAAGCAGAATATCGGCTCTTGAAGCACTGGGAATTACTGTGTTACAGGTTCCGGATGAGACAGGCAAAGTTAATTTAACAGAATTAATGTATGTTTTACATGATATGAAAATTGACAGTATTCTCCTTGAAGGCGGCGGCACACTTAACGAAAGTATGTTACAGGCAAACCTTGTAAATGAAATCAAAGTGTTTATCGCACCAAAGGTAATCGGAGGTGCCCTTGCCAAATCTCCTGTGGAGGGACTTGGAATTGATGATATTAAAGATGCTGTTGTTTTCAAACTTATTAACGTAGAAAAGTTTGATGATGATATATTATTGGAATACAGGAGGTAATGTTTTTGTTTACCGGAATTGTTGAAGAATTAGGAATTATAAGAAAGTTACATGTCTCCGGTCATTCGGGTTCCATAGAAATCGAAGCGCATAAAGTCCTTCGGAATACCAATGTAGGAGACAGCATTGCAGTCAACGGAATATGCCTTACCGTAACATCTCTCGGCAAAGATTTTTTTACAGCAGACATTATGGCAGAAACAGTCCGCAGAAGCAGCCTTAAAAATGCCACATCCGGGGACTTTGTTAATCTTGAACGGGCAATGGCAGCGGACGGCAGATTCGGTGGTCACATAGTAAGTGGACACGTTGACGGTACAGGAACCATCCTTTCAATGAAAAAAGAGGAAAATGCAGTATGGGTTACAATATCTGCCCCTCCTTCCATTATGAAATTTATCGTTGAAAAAGGTTCCGTATGTCTTGATGGTATCAGCCTCACGGTTGCCGCTGTAGGCGAATCGGATTTTAAGGTATCTGTTATTCCCCACACGGGAGAAGAGACAACTCTCCTTAAGAAAAAATCAGGAAATACTATTAACATAGAGAATGATATTATCGGGAAATATGTTGACAGGCTTCTTAATTTTAAGGACAGCTCCCCATCAGAAGGTGGTGGGATTACAATGGATTTTTTAAGAAAATATGATTTTTAGGAGGAACATAGATGGATAATCAATACAACACAATTGAAGAAGCCCTTGAAGACCTCAGGGCGGGAAAAATTATACTTGTTACCGATGACGAAGACAGGGAAAACGAAGGTGACATGATATGTGCGGCAGAATTTGCCACACAGGAAAACATTAATTTCATGGCATGTCATGCAAAAGGACTTATATGCACACCTATGAGCTATGACGTAGCCTCAAGACTGGGGCTTCCGCCAATGGTTGCAGAAAATACAGACAACCACCAGACAGCTTTTACTGTTTCCATAGACCATGTGGATACCACAACCGGTATTTCTGCTGCCGAACGTTCTTACACAATGATGAAATGTGTGGATGATAACACCAGACCTGAAGACCTTAGAAGACCGGGACATGTATTTCCTCTCGTATCAAGGGCAGGCGGCGTTCTTGTAAGAAACGGCCACACTGAAGCAACTGTTGATCTTATGCGCCTGGCCGGTCTCAAGCAGTGCGGTGTATGCTGTGAAATCATGCGTGACGACGGAACAATGATGAGGACTCACGAACTTTGGGAACTTGCTAAAAAATACAACCTCAAGTTCATAACAATTAAATCTTTGCAGGATTACTGCCGTATTCACGAAAAACATGTAATAAGGGAAGCCTGTGCCGATTTTCCTAATAAATACGGTCATTTCAAAATATACGGTTATGTAAATGACATTACCGGCGAACATCATGTTGCTCTTGTAAAAGGTGATATAGGCGATGGAAAAGACGTACTCTGCCGTGTCCACTCCGAATGTCTTACAGGTGACGCTTTCGGTTCTTTAAGATGTGACTGCGGTCCACAGCTTCATACCGCAATGAAAATGGTGGAAAAAGAAGGCCGTGGCATCGTTCTTTATATGCGGCAGGAAGGCCGTGGCATAGGACTTATCAATAAATTAAAGGCTTATGAGCTTCAGGAACATGGCTACGATACCGTAGACGCTAACATAAAGCTGGGATTTGCCCCCGACCTCAGGGAATACTGGGTAGGTGCACAGATTTTAAGTGACCTTGGCGTAAAGTCCTTAAGACTTCTTACCAACAATCCTAATAAAGTCTATGGTCTCAGCGATCTGGGACTTGAGATAACAGAACGTGTTCCTATTGAGATTCCACCTCAGGAATATGATGAATTTTATATGCAGACCAAAAAAATAAGAATGGGTCATGTATTTAAAGATATATTAAAATAAATGGAGGAAATTAAAATGAGAGAAATCAATTTATTAGAAGGAAAAGTTGTAGCACCTGAAGGAATGAAGGTTGCCATTGTTGCATCACGTTTTAACGAAATAATTGTTAACAAGTTACTCGGCGGTGCCGTTGACGGTCTTGTAAGACACGGAGTAGATGAAAATAATATCACTGCGGCATGGGTTCCCGGTGCATTTGAAATACCTCTTACAGCCAAGAAATTCGCCGAATCAGGCAAATATGATGCCGTTATCTGCGTAGGTGCGGTTATAAGAGGCGATACAACTCATTACGATTATGTATGTAATGAGGTATCAAAAGGTACTGCTTCTGTGGGTCTTGAAACAGGCGTACCTGTATTATTCGGTGTTATCACAACGGAAAATATTGAACAGGCTATTGCAAGAGCCGGAAGCAAAGCAGGCAACAAAGGTTATGACTGCGCCCTTTCCGCTATTGAAATGGTTAATCTTTTTAAGCAGATGTAGTTTTTCTGTTATTAAGTATAAACATTACAAGTGAAGCCGATATAATTATACCGTAGCCTACGAAACTATACTTATCAGGCAGTTCACCGAGAAAAAGTATTCCTAATATAGTGGCAAATATAATCTGTGAATAATCATATACAGATATTTCCCTTGCCGGTGCAAAGGTATATGCCATTGTAATTCCAAACTGCCCTCCCGTTGCAGCAAGACCTGCGAGCAGGAGAAACATAAGTTGTGCTACGGTCATCGGCTCAAAATTCATTAACATAATAGGAAATGTGACAAGGCTTGAAAATCCCGAAAAAAATGCAACAATAACCGGGCTTTTCACGCCTTTTTTTCCTGCTATTCTTACGAAAGTATATGCTATTCCGGCACCAAGACCTCCAAGCATACCCATAAGTGATGCGGGATTATGGATAATGTCCGCAGTCGGCTTAATGACAAAAAGGCTTCCGATAAAAGCAACGATTATACATATCCCCTGATATAATTTTACTTTCTCTTTCAATATTAGATAAGAGAAAATCAGTACAAAAAAGGGAGACAATTTGTTAAGCATGGATGCGTCGGCTATTACAAGGTGATCAATGGCATAAAAATTACATAAAATTCCCACTGTACCGCCTATTGAACGCATAAAAAGTGCGGGAAGTGCGTCTTTTGGTATGTTTACTTTTTCCTTTGATTTAACAACTACTCCAAGTGCAAAGAAAAAAGCTATGATATTTCTGAAGAAGCTTTTTTCAAAGGATGGGAGATTACCTGCTTTCTTCACAAATAAGTTCATGCAGGCAAAGCAGAATGCCGAAAGTATTATACACAAAATTCCGTAATTTTTTGATTTTGCCAACAATGTCACCTTCTATCAGTCTTTATAATAATATACAACAAGCTGTGTCCTGTCCCTTAGCCCAAGTTTATCAAGAATACTGCTGAAATAATTTCTTACAGTTCCTTCCCCCAGATATAATCTGGAGGCGATTTCTTTATTACTAAGTCCATCCGCGGCAAGTTTAATTATCTCAAATTCTTTTTCCGTAATTCCTTTTCCAAAGAACTTGCTTTCCCTTGATTCGTTCTCCCCTGAAATATTTGGCAGTCTGCCGACAATTTCTCCGCCAAATACACTCTGCCCTTTATATACAGCCTTGATTGCCGGAACAATCCCTTCAAAATCCTGTTTAAGAATATATCCCTTTACACCATATTTCAATGCTCTTGTTATATATTCGTCATCAGAAAATGTTGTCAGAAAAAGTATTCTTGCGCCAGGATTCTTTTTAAGAATCTGTGCTGCCGCAACTGTGCCGTCCATTCCGTTCATTCTTATATCAGACAAAAGTATATCCGGTTTATGAAGTTCATAAAGCCTTACCGCGTCTTCTCCGCTGTGTCCTGTTGCCACAACTTCTATTCCTGATGATTCCGCTATCATTTTAAGCGACATCACAACAATTTCATCATCATCTATAATTACAATTTTAATTTTATCCATCTTCATTCTGCCTTTTCTTTGGAACGGATATAAATATTCTGAATCCGTCCTTTGTACCAAATGTTATTATTCCGTTAAGTGCCTTCACACGTTCTTCCATATTAGATGTCCCGATTCCCGCTCCCGGGTGAAACATGCCTTTTAACACAACGCCATTATCCTGAATGAGCATCTGGTAATACTCTTCAAGTTCACTGATAACTACCCGGACTTTATTTCCGTTACAATATTTTTCGATATTGGTAACAGCTTCTTTAAGTATGGTTATAAAAGCATATTTAACTTCTTTATCTGCATTTTGTGATATGTCACATATAAAATCAATATCATAATTTCCAAGCGCTGAAAGTATGGATTCCGCTGTTTCTTTAACATTAAATCCATCCTTATGAAGGTCATGTACGCTTTCCCTTATATTATTCATTGCTGTATCCAGACTGTATTTAATCGGTACCAGATTATCGTATATTGTATCTTTGCGGTATACCGTCATTATTGCCCCTAACTGCAGTATGGCACGACTAAGCATGTGACCTACGTTGTCATGTATTTCTCTTGCAATTCTGTTTCTTTCACTAAGTGTGGCAATTCTTATTTCATTATTCATGGTAACTGTCAGCATCTTGTTTTTTTCGGCTAAAAGATTGTTTTTTTCGGTAGAATCGTCACGGAGCCTCTTTATGCCTTCTTTCTGCGTTATGATATTATATTCCTTAACCGCGAGTATTGCAGAGATGAAACAAACCAGAACAAACATTATATGATGGCTGCTGTCCTGATAATTGCCAAATACATATTTCATTGCGAGCATGATATATGTTATTCCATATATTATATGTTTTTTTATACCCCTTACACTGTATGTTACGGTATATATCATTATCGGTAAAAAACATATCGCTTTGGGGAAAAACAGCCCCGCAATGATTTCTGATATATATACTATATTCATTGCAGTTATATTCTTGACAGTATCAAAATAAAAGGATACAAAAAGTATAATTACTCCTGATAACAGATATGCCACATCCACAGGAATTACAACATTATTGTATAACAGCCACGTTCCTGCCAGAAACAGAAAAAACTTATCAATATAAATTCCCATTTTCCACCTCTCTTCCCACTTAATATAACAAATCCCGAAAAAAATGACAATTGTCATATATATGTATGCTATAAATCACTATTAATTTTTTCATAAACAATATATATTGTAATTACAGAATTTACAAGGAGGAGATATTAATATGTCTGATTCAGTTATTTATGTAGAAAATCTCGTTAAACGTTACAAGGAACTTATTGCACTTGACCATTTTAATCTTGATATCAAAAAAGGAGAAATTTTCGGGCTTTTAGGTCCCAATGGTTCCGGTAAGACAACCACGATTAACTGTATCCTGGGACTTCTTTCCTATGATAAGGGTGTTATCGAGGTTTTTGGCGAAGATATTGATAAAAATTCTTCCATCAAGTCAAAAATCGGTGTTGTAATGCAGAATGTTGCAGTTCTTGATGAACTCAATGTTTATGACAATATTGACTATTTCTGTGGACTTTACATTAAAGATAAAGAGACAAGAAAACAATATGTGGAAGATGCCATTTCTTTTGTAGGCCTTGAAGACCACAGAAAATTCTATCCAAAGAAACTGTCAGGAGGTCTTTTAAGAAGACTCAACATTGCCTGTGGCATTGCCCATAAACCATCACTTATTTTCCTTGATGAACCAACCGTAGCAGTTGACCCACAGAGCCGCAATAAAATTCTTGAAGGAATTATGGAGCTTAACAGAAACGGTGCAACCATTGTATATACATCCCATTATATGGAAGAAGTTGAGCAGATATGTTCACGGATTGCCATTATGGACGGTGGCAAAAATCTTGCTCTTGGCACAGCTTCCGAGCTTAAAAAGCTCATTAAAAACACGGAAACCATTAACATTGAACTGCTTAATCTCCCGGATGAAATCATGGATGAAATTAAGAATCTTCCTCATGTGTATGACATTACATATAACAATAATATATTAAAGATTTTTTATAGTGGCGGAAAACATAATCTCATAAGAGTTCTGGACCTTCTCAAATCACATAATATCAATATGGGCAGGGTATATTCGGAATTTCCGACACTTAATGATGTTTTTCTTGAAATCACAGGCAAGGAATTAAGAGATTAAAAGGAGGTTACCCTATGTTTTTTCACGCATATAAATATAAATTAAAATCACTTTTTCGTGAAAAAGAAACTTTTTTCTGGATAATGTTTTTCCCTCTGATTCTCGGTACTTTTTTCTTCATGGCATTTTCAAAAATCTCGTCACAGACAGAAAACTTCAGTACGATAAATGTGGCAGTATGTGCCGATGATACCGATGATACCGCTTACTTTAAAGAGGTCATTGAAAACCTTTATGCAGATGACAGAAAAGAAGTTCCTTTTTTCAATATCACATATACCGACAGGGAATCGGCGGATAAACTTCTATCCGACAAAAAAGCAGATGGCATTATTACCGTAGATAACGGAAATCCTTCCCTTTCAATAAGAGAAAACGGAATAGAAGAAACCGTAATCAAATCTTTCCTTGATTCCTATATCAGAAATATGGCTGTAATCCATGTTGCATTTATGACACCCGAAAAACTTGACGGTGTCTATAAGGAACTTTTGACGAATGTACGCCATGTTACGGAAAAAGAACTTACAAAAGGCAATACCGACAATATGATTGATTACTATTACTCCCTTATTGCTATGGCTTGTATGTTTGCTACCCTTTCCGGAACAACCTGTGTAACGGGACTTAAAGCCGACCTTTCATCTGTAGGTATGCGAAAAAGCCTGTATCCCGGAAGCAAAATAACACTTGTTCTTGGTGATGCAGCTGCCACACTCACTTTACATCTCATATCCAACGGATTGCTTATAATATATCTTCAGAAGATATTAAAACTTAATCTGGCAGCTAATTCATGGCTTATATATCTCGTATCGGTTATGGGAACAATAATTGCACTTAGTATAGGTCTTTTAATCGGTTCTATAAGAAAACTTTCAATGAATGTAAGAATTGGAATTAATCTTTTCATCTCACTTTTTTCAAGTTTTCTCAGCGGACTTATGATCGGCGGCATCAAACAATCCATTGAGAAGCATTTTTCTCTTCTCAACAGGCTTAATCCTTCCGCACTTATATCTGATGCTTTGTATGCACTTAACATTTATGATGATTATAAAATATTTTTACAAAAAATCTCCATTATGGCAGGAATGGCAGTCATTCTTTGCATAATATGCTTTATAAATACAAGGAGGGAAAAATATGACAGTATTTAATGCATTTATGAAAGTAATTAAAAAACACATTGGTTCTATTATTATGTATACCTGTATTTTTCTTTCCATAGCAATTAGCATTTCAAAAAATAATACAAATAACACTATAGAAAATTTTAAATCTACCAGACTTGATATTGTGTGTTTTAATCACAGCAACAGCATGCTGGCAGACAATCTTATACAGTATTTATCAGACAATCACAATATTAAATCCGGTATAAACGAGGATATCAATTCAATCCGTGACGCAATTTACAACAGGGATGCCGACTATATATTAATTATTCCTGAGGATTTTGCATCAACCCATAATGTATCTGCTTACAAACTTCCCGGCTCTTTTGCCGCAGAATTTATGGATATGTCTGTTGAAAACTTTATTAATACTTATCTTGCCTTTTCTTCAATGGGAATTGATGATGAAAAAGCATACGAAAATACTTTAAAGACCGTCAGTATTTCAACCGATGTGTCAATTGCTGACACCGGAAATACTTCTGTATACGGTGATGAACACTACTTTTACAATTATATACCTTATGTTTTGATATGTGCCATTGTAACAAGTATTGCTCCTGCCCTTATCTCTTTTAACAAAAAAGAGGTTGAAAAGCGTACTTTATGTTCGGGATTAAGTATTGCAAAACGCAATTATCAGATGGCCAAAGGTTGTTTTCTTGTGGTGTTTGGAATAATAGCTTTATATTTCATTACGTCATGTATTTTATATAAAGGTGCAATGTTTACAGCAGCAGGTGCCTTACGCTTAGCCAATACCGTGGTATATGCACTTATATGTCTTGCAATTACTTTCTTCTTAAGTTCATTTGTAAAAAACGATAATACGGTAAATATATTTGTTAACGCATTCGGACTGGGTTCAGCATTTATATGCGGAGTATTTGTCCCAAGGCAGTTTCTTGCGGATGGCGTAATTGCAGCCGGAAGATTTTTCCCTGCATACTGGTATGTGAATAATGAAGAAGCTGCTTCCAATCTCTCCGCAGCAAGTACCTCTTCAATTATTCTTAATTTCACAATACAGCTTATGTTTGCCCTTGCTTTCATGGTTCTGGCAATTGTCATAAGCAGCAAAAAAAAGGGCAGGAACTAAATATTTAATAACTTTTTCTGACTTCTTATGTTATAATATTAATATATTACACAAAAGGGGGACGATATTATGGAAACTAACTGGTGTACCTTTGAAACCGACAGCTCCGGAATGTGTGCTGTCCTAAGTCTTAAACCGCCGATAGGAGATAATACCGTCTCCCTTTCTGCCACTGTGATAGACGAATTTTTAAAAAACCAGGGTGTAACTTTCGGTATTGATTCCGATGCCATTGAAGGTCTCGCAACAGCTCCCGTATATAATACCCCTGTTACCGTTGCAAGAGGCAAGGATGTAATTAACGGTGCTAACGGATATTTTGAATTTCTGATACCTGTTGAAGACTATAAAGACAAACCCGTAATCAATAAGGACGGCTCTGTGGACTATTATAATTCCCTCCGTCTTGCCCAGGTTGACGAGGGTACTCTTTTTGCAAAATATATTCACGCCACCAAGGGAAGCTTTGGATGTACCGTCTATTCAAAAGTGGTAACCCCTGTTCCCGGCAAAGAAATTCCTCCCCTTAAAGGCACAGGTTTTATAACCAATGCCGACCATACAGAATATTATGCTTCCTATTCCGGTCATATTATGCTTAAAGACAATTCCATTGTCATTGAGAAAGTATATTATGTAAACGGTGACCTTGATATTGATAAAGGCAACATTGTGTTTGATGGTGATGTGGAAATTAAAGGTGACGTAAGAAGCGGTATGTCAGTTATTTCGGGAGGCTCCGTATTTATCCACGGACATATTGGTGCCTGTAAGATAACTGCAAGAAACAGTGTCACTATTAAGAACGGTATTCAGGGTCGTAATAAATGTATTATTGAAGCGGGAGACAATATAATATGCCGTTTTGTTGAACGTTGTACCCTTAAAGCAGGCAACTCAATATTTGCCGATTCCATACTTGATTCAGACGTTACAGCCTGTAATCTCATTAAGGTTATCTCAAAAAGCGGTACAATTATAGGCGGTCACATAATAGGAATGGCAGGCATTATTGCCAAAGAAGCAGGTAATAACATGGAAGCTGCCACATATCTACAGACAGGTCCTTTAAGAGAGGATATTGACGCAGCCAATTCCTACAATGAATCCATTAACAGAATTAATGACGATATCAGCACAATCAACAGACAGCTTGTGAAATACGGTTCCATTAAAGACCCTTCACAGAAGGAAAAAGCTGACCGCCTTCGCGAAAAATTATTTAAAGCAAGGACTTTTCTCCTTACAGACAAACATAACCTGTCCGTAAAGCTTAAGGAGGTCTCCGACAGGATAGACAATGCCAGAAATAATCCGTCCGTATACATAAGCGGCATATCACATGCCGGAATCAGAATATGTATCGAAAATAATTACTACAATGTAACCGATACTTTTAAGGACGTTATATACAAATTGTCAGCCGGAGAAATTATCGCAATGGGTGCCGATGAAAACAATATCACCGACTAGATTATAATTAACTACATAAGAAAAAGAGGACTATATTCATGTTTAAAAGATACAAAGGCCAGTTTCTGACGATACCAAACATTCTTGGCTACATAAGAATTTTTCTTATGCTCATTTTTGTTATCGTATACTTTAATGCGGGAAATTACCGTTTTGCAGCAGTAATATTCTTAATATCCGGTCTTACGGATTTCCTCGACGGTAAGATAGCACGACACTTCCACATGGAAACAGAATTTGGTGAAATACTTGACCCTGTTGCCGACAAGCTTACACAGGGTGCGGTTGTATTAAGCCTTACATTCCGTTTTGTTATGATGCGCTATTTATTAATGCTCATTCTGCTAAAAGATGTATTTATGGGAATTACAGGTTTTATCCTTTACAAACGTGGCAAGAAAATGGACGGTGCCCAGTGGTATGGTAAATTTAACACCACTTTTATGTATTTTGCCATTCTGATACTGCTCTTTTCCCGTTCCCTGACCTATTTCAGTTCAGGATTACTGATAGCCGGTGTTTTCCTTGTAAATATGTTCTGTTTTATCAGCTACGTTGTATTCTACATAAGAATGATACGGGGCGTATCCAATGAAAAGAACAAACTCAGTAAAAAAAAGACCGGTATTGTATTTGCTGTTATCGTACTCATATTTCTGAGTTTTGAAGTATCTTCTACACTTTCTGTCTACTCAAAACAGCCTGATGTGTCAGAAGATATGCTTATAGACAGGTCAGAATTTTTTGGAAACGGCGAAGCAGGTGAATCTGCCAAAATCCTTGTTGATAATTCAGATGCCCTTTTTGAAAGGGTTTATATGGTTAAAAATGCAAAAACAAACATCTCCATGTCAACCTTCGATTTCCGTGCAGATGAAGCGGGCCAGATAATGATTGGTGCCCTTATGTCTGCCGCTGACCGTGGCGTAAAGGTTAATCTTCTTGTGGACGGAATTAACAGCTGGATTCAGATGGAATGGAATCCTTACTTTTACGCTCTTTCCTGCCATGAAAATGTAACCGTCAAAGTATATAATAAAGCTAACCCTCTTGTGCCATGGAAATCCATTGCCAGAATGCACGATAAATACCTTATTGCAGATAATTCCACATATATTCTTGGCGGTCGTAATACATACAACCGTTTCCTCGGCGATTATTCTACATATCAGAACTACGACTGGGATGTTCTCGTATACAGTGATACCGTACAGGAAAACAGTTCTGTCAACAAGCTGATTGACTATGCTGAAAAAATATGGCATGACCGGGATTGTTCGATATTCCACAACAGCCGTTATTTAAAAAGATGGACCTGTGTAAAGAACGCTTCAAAAGATATTTATACGGCTTATAATAATTATATTTCAGATAATGACAGCAAAATGGCTTCTTATGATTACAAAGAAGATACCATTCCCGTCAATAAGATTACTATATTAAGTAACGCTACCAACTGTGGAATGAAGGACCCTGTTATATGGGCTAATCTCACGGAGCTTGTTGTAAATGCCAGAGAAAGTGCCAAAATACATACCCCATACATAATCTGTAATGACGTAATGTACCGTTCTCTTGAGAAAATGGCAGCATCAGATGCCGATATTATACTGATGACTAATTCCGCACCTAACAACGATAATCCGGTAGGTGCCGCTGAGCTTGAATCTTCCATGCCGGACATTCTTGACACTGGCATAGATTTGTGGGAATTCAGCGGAGAAAGAGCCTACCATGGAAAAAGTATTGTTATAGATGACAATATATCAATAATCGGCTCCTTTAATATGGATATAAGAAGCACCTACCTTGATACGGAGCTTATGCTTGTAATAGACAGTGAAGAAATTAATGCACAAATGTCATCTTATATGGAAAAATATGAGAAACAATCAGTAAATATACTGTCTGACGGCACAAAGGAAAACCCTTACAACGTTACCGAGGCCGAATACACTTCAAAAAGAAAAGCCAGGAAAACACTTATTCAAAAGCTCTTTTCCTGGGCAAGATGTTTCTTTTAGTTATTCTTTTTCTTAATGGCGGCAGCTATTAAAATGATAAGACCTGCCAATGTAACAATTCCTCCCGCCATAAGATAAGTATTAAGACCAAGAGGTATTTTAAAGCCTATCATTTTCTTAATATTATAATTACTTCTTAAAATATTATATATTATAACGATAACGGATGCTGCTCCCGCAATGGTAATATTTCTGCCAAGGTGCAGCATTCTTTTTTCTTTGTCTGATAACAGAATCGAAAGAGCCAAAAATACAGCAGTAAGCACATAAAGTGCAATTCTTACATTCTTTATAAGTATAAAATGGTACAGCTTAACTTCTACCCTGATTCGTGTTGTCACAATATCCATATTTTCATTAACCGCATCATTGATTATCTGCACAAGCTTTGTGCTTCCAATACCTATTATACCGCTGATAATCAGACGTTTATCATCATCAATGCTGATATTAAAAAGTTTCATTACATTATTCACAATCGTATTGGCAGTTAAAGCAATTTCATTTCTGACAGCCTTATTATCAATGCTGCCCGTTATATCAATTTTAGAAAAACCTGCCTTATAAATTGCATCAAGTGCGGCTTCAACATAATAATCAACTACATTGTTAAGTCCCTCTATATCATTAAAATTTTCCCGTATTTTGTCCTCGTCAACATTTACGCTGCCTAATTTATCTTCAAGGAACTTAATCACATTATTATTAACGGCACCTTCTATAACTGTTTTCTTTATTACTATAGGAACACGTTCTTTTGCCGCAAGACCACCTATTATTCCACAGGTTCCTATTATAAACAGAACCGTGGCAATGACTGAAATTGTTTTTCTCAATTTATTATCCTCTTCCTATATATTCTTTTATTTTACCAAGCGTTTCTTTTGATAATTCCGGTTCATAGTCATCAATATAAATTTTAAGTTGTTTTACATAATCACTGTATATTTTGTCCGAAGTATCCTCAGGTATATTCTTAGCTTTAGCCAAAGCCGTTTCAAAATCACATTCATCAAGTGCCTCATATATTTCCGGCAGCAATGCGTGGATATCAGTATCAGCGGGCTCCTCCGTACCTTCTTCTATGAAAAAAAGCATGCTTTCTTCATAGCATTTGCTAATCTGCTCCAGAAGTATAGGGTGTAATATATTAATTCTGTCAGTATCATTATTATGTACAGCTTCTTCAATGAGCTTCGCAATTCTTGATACTGTAAGAGCTCCCACCGCGTCTGAACTGCTTTTAAGACTATGTATGTTTATCTCATAATCTTTAAGATTATTGAGACTGTCATTAAGCACCTTTGGAAGATTCTTTAAATAATCCCCATAGTCCCTAACCATTAAAATTAATACTTTCTTATCATTTATAATTGACATTGCATGGCGCAAATCAAATTCATTTACCTCAGGGAATACAATTTCATCCTTTATGTCGTTTGTTTTGCCTATCTTACAGTCAGGCAGGTGTTTTTTAATGGTGTTTAACAGTTCCGTATAACTTACGGGCTTACTGATGTAATCATCAAAACCCTCCCTGATGTATTGTTCCCTTGCGCCCTTAATGGCATTGGCTGTCATCGCTATTACAGGAACGTTCTTACATAAGGTCCTGTCATCATTTTTCATTCTATGAAGGGCCTCTATACCATCCATCTCCGGCATCATATGGTCAAGCAGAATCACATCAAAAGTGTGATTTCCGGTAATCTCAAGCATCTCTTTCCCACTGCGGCAGGTTGTGATATTCATTCCTGCTTTTTTAAGCAGTCCTCCCGTAACAGACAGGTTCATTTCATTATCGTCAACAACAAGGACATCTACATCTTTTGCAAGATAACCTGTATCTAAGGTACTGCATTTATAATAATTATTAAGTTTTTCTTTGTAATCCCCAATCGGAGTATCGTCTTCTACATTAAGCGGTATGGATATATAAAATTCGGAACCCTCTCCGTATTTACTGTCAAAAGAAATCGTTCCGCCCATAATGCCCAGATATTTTTTCGTTATGGACAGTCCTAGACCTGTTCCCTCCACACTGCTCATAGCATCGGCACGTTCAAATTTATTAAATATCTTGTCTTTAAATTCTTCTTTGATACCTATTCCTGTATCGGTAACCGTTACATTAAGAACATACTTATCTTCCACATAAGAACCTTTCATAATCAGTTCTATACTGCCTTTTTCTGTATATTTTACAGCATTGCCAAGTACATTTGTAAGTATCTGCCTGATTTTCACTTCATCAGCTTTAAAAGATGACGGCATTTCTTTATCTGCCTTCACAATAAATTCAAGCCCTTTATTCTCCGCTTTTCCTTTTATCATCATAATAACATCGTTAAGCATTGATATGGTACTGAATGTATTTTCAACAAGCTCTATTTTACCTGATTCGATTCTTGAAAAATCGAGAATATCATTGATAATTGACAAAAGAGTATCTCCTGCCGATTTAATATTTCCCGCATATTCCTTGATTGCTTTGTCCGGGTCACTCATAAGTATCATATCATTCATACCCATTATCGCATTGATAGGAGTTCTTATCTCATGGCTCATACTGGCAAGGAAGTTGGATTTTAACTGGTTGGCTTTAAGCGCATAGACTGCCTTCTCACGTATTCTGATATTGTTTTTTGTGAAATTAACAACAGCCATTATAAGCAGAAAATACAAGCCGATAATCATAAACATACCATCAGTATTTCTGTTATTTCCAAAGTTAATCATTATAATCTCAACAAGAGCACATATTGCAAATCCCAGGAAACCTTGGGCAATAATCTTATATTCTTTTATATATCCTTTTATCAAATCCATTATAAGGGTATATGCAACGCTTGCAATCTGTATTGCAAGAACAATATTCATTGGTAAAAGAGAACTGTAAAAATCTACGACTCCCGTAAAGTGAAGTGTTGTGAATACTATAAAATTCAGAATTACAACAACTATGGACACCGTATAAAGACGTCTATACCTGTATTCCTGTTCCCGGTTAAGGTAATGTTCAAAAAACGCAGGTGCAAGCATTATAACAAGATATCCTAATATTCCATCTATATAATAAGTCTTGAAAATGTACTGATACAGCATATTATCAAATATAAGCCAGCTTGCAACAGCAAGAATCCCCACACTCAGGGATAAAATACTTATATCATTTTTCCCTTTTATCTGTAAAATAAGGTTTACAATAATACTCACAAATGCAAATATAGCAAGAATTATAGATGCATTCATCTGGACACCACAAAGTTTCTGATATTCCTCATATATGCCATAAGCATTACCCAGAAAAACTTTTGATAAAACAAGAACATTATCTCTGGGTGCATTTCTTACAATTCTTATGGTCTTGCCTGAAGCCTGACTTCCCAAATCTATATAAATAATTCTGTTTTTTTCCATTACCCCCGGTAAAGGATTATCATCATTTCTATACATTCCCACAAGAACATCATCGAGATATATCTTTGTGCTTCTTCCCAAAGTCAATGACAATACGGAATCATAAGGAAGATTATCAGGAAGAACATTTTCCACAACAATATCTTTATTACCCTCTTCAGTTATACTGGCAGGATAATCAAGCGGCTTTCTTGTACCATCTTCGTACACACGTTCCCAGCCTGTCTTATATAATTCACACCAGCCCCCAAGCCCGTTACCATAATGTTTTTTTATGTAAAGCTGAAAGACCATGCCAAAAATATATACTCCTGCAAGCATGCAAAAAACAATTCCTACAAGTATTTTATATATTTTTTTTCTTGTTTCTCCGTTATTCATAATTACCTCTGAATCTTTTTAACATTATTAACCCTGCGGCTGTAGTTATAAACTCCGTCACAGGGAAGGTACACCAGAAATATTTAAGTCCAAGCTTTGAGAACAGCCAGCCTAAAGGTACAAACAATACCACCGTCCTTAAAACCGTCAGCAGCGAACTTTTAACAGACTGTCCGATTGCCTGAAAATATACAGGAAACGTAAGTGACGTTACAAGGAGTATAAAAGACATACCTATAATGTGAAAGGCATTAACTCCAATCTCAATTACCTTTGCATCCCTTGAAAATACTCTTAACATCGGCCCCGGAATTATCTCAAAGCAAAGGGTTCCTATAATCATAAGAGTCCATCCAAAAATTACCGCATCTTTTAACGTCTTTTTGCATCTGTCATACATACCGGCACCGTAGTTGTAGCTTATGACGGGAACTATACAGGTCTGCATTGCCCCTAACGGAATAAAGAAAAACGACTGCCATTTATAGTATAATCCCAGTGTCGTTACTGCCTGGTCTGAAAATCCCTTTAGAATCATATTAAGCCCAAATATATAAAATGTATACGCCGACTGCATTAAAATATTAGGGAATCCAAGATAATATATTTTTTTGACATACTTTTTATAAACTGAAAGTGGAGGAGATTTTCTGAATCCCTTAGTCATTACGATTACAGCCGCAGCTATCTGCCCCGTTACCGTGGCTACTGCCGCACCTGCTATTCCAAGTGCCGGAAAAAATCCTATTCCGAATATAAGGAGGTAATCCAATATAATATTAATTACCGCACCCGCTATCTGGGCTATCATAGGAAGCTTCATATTACCTTCTGACTGCAATACTTTTGTCCATGCACTTTCAAGAAAAAGTCCTATGCTTAATACAGAAACTATCCTCCCATAAGTAACCACTTCTTTAATTATCTCCGGTGATTTGGTTGACATTCCCGCATATTTCGGCATAAGAAAAAAGCTGAGAGCAGCAAAAACAGCCCACATCACAAGTGCAAGCAATGTGGCTGTTCCTGCCGTTTCATCTTTTTCTTTTACTTTACCCATTCCGAGATAATGTGCCATTAAAGTGTTGATACCGACGCCCGTTCCCACGGCTACCGCTATCATTAAAAGCTGTATCGGATAGATTATCGATAATGCCGTAAGTCCGGCCTCCGAGTATCTTCCCACAAATATACTGTCCACCATGTTATATAACGCCTGTATAAGCTGTGCTGCCATTACAGGAGGTGCCAGTTTAAATAATATTTTCCATATTCCGTCTTTTCCGAAATCTATTCCGTTATTCATATAATACCTTCTTATGTATATCACCAAATGGTATTATAACACATGTCACATTATTTTTACCATCCCAAATCCATAAGCCAGTTATTAAGACAAGATATAATACTCTTTTACACTTTGCCGCAATCCCTGCGTCATGCTCAATGCTCCTGTAGGCTCATCGGCAAAAAGCATTCCCGTCTTACCTAACGAACAATTCCATTATATCTACTGCAAGTTTTGTCTGTTTTTCGGTTCTGCCGATTGACATCTGATATTGTATGCCGTGGGCGCAAAAATATACGGTCTGATATTCATCAGGGTCATGCGTATTTTTAACACCTTCCACAGGCTCATCCTTTCCTTCCCAGATAAAATATGCTTTTGAACCGTTACTGAGCGTGTATACAAATGATGCTTTTACATTATCACGACCATCACCAAGTTTTTCTCCGTCTTTTACTTCATTAGCAAAGCACTGTGAATTTATTAATGCGCTCTGACCTGTGGATATCTGTCTGACGGTCATTGAACACCGCACAATATTATATTTATCAGAAAAGCCTACCATCATATCTCTAAATACAAAATCTTTATCTTCCGGCAACTTCATTCCTGTATAATCTTCTAAAAGATTACCATCCTCAAATGCAACCCAGTAAGATATATGATCTTTGTATTTAATTTGTTGGACATCCTCTTTTGATATGAATCTTTCAATATCAAAATACACCGGCTCCATAGGCTCCATCTCCACCGTTCTGTTTCCAATCACAAGACTGTATGAGTTGTAAATATTTTCACCATACGTAATTGCTGACGGAACTCCGATTGCCACAATAATAACTGCTGCCACTAGTCCTGCAAGGGCATAAATTTTTCTAAGGCTGATTTTCTTTTTAGGTGCTTTTTCTTCACATTTCTCAAGAATCATCCTGTCCAAGCCAATATTATGTTTTATTCTGTCCTGTTCTATTCTGTATTCTTTTTCAAAATCCATATCCCCGTACCTCCTTTTCCGATAACATTCCTTTCAAACGTTCCCGTCCTCTTGACAACTGACTGGCTATTGTATTCTCTTTTTTCCCAAGCATAAGGGCAATCTCTTTGATACTGTAGCCTTCATAATAAAAAAGATGAATTACTGTCCTATATTTTTCCGGCATATCCTGCACCAGCTCTGTAAGATACCCATTTTCCTGTCTATTATCGGCATCGGGTTCTTTTTCTTCATAACTGACTTTCCTATGCCATGATGATTTCCAGTAATCTTTGCAGCAATTAACGGTTGTCCTCATAAGCCACGCTTTAAGGTGTTCCTCAGGTTCTATTCTATTGTCTTGTTTTATAAGCTTCAGGAAAACATTCTGGTAAATATCATCTGCTTTGTCTTTATTTTTCATTTTGAGATATGCCAGCCTGTAAACGCTGTCGCCGTATTTTTTAATAATGTTTTCTAATTCATCGCGACTATACAAACCATTTTTCTCCTTCCTCTGTTCTTTCATTCATAAAACCGGTTTCACTATATATACGATTCAACCCGGTAAAAAATTGCATTGGTTATAATTTTTTTACAATAATATTTTCACTTAGTCAAACCAATAAAAAATACCACTTAATGAACCTTCTATTCATTAAGTGATATTAAAACTTTTACATTATTCTTATTCCCACTCATCTATTTTGGTTCCTGAATCACTGATTAAAAAGTGCATCTCTCCGGTGTCCATATCCATTCCTATATTATTCCTTTCCTAACTCAATAATTTTATTTGCCAAATCATTAAGCTTTTCAACTAATTCTTTTATCGGTTCTTTTTCAGGAGTTTTTTCAATACTGATTATATTGGAAACCATTCCTTCAATTACACCTCTTTTTATACCATAATAATACGAAACTATTTTTTCATCAGAATTATATTTAAATCCACATAATGCATTTTTAATTGCTATATCTCTGTTAATTTTCTTAAGTTCCGGTGTTATCCAATCTCCACATTCTTCATCAGCTTTTGTAATAAGCATCTGCATATATGTATTCAAATTCTCCGACAGGCAGTTAAAAACATATTCATTGTGTATAATGCTTTTTTCTAACACTCTTTCAACATTTTTGTTGCCGTTTTCAATCATAATCTCAATTACTTCAGATAAATAAGGGTAAATAAATCTATTCGTATGATTAAGTCTGTCTTTTACCTCATATTCATCTGAATAATATTCAATAATATCGTCCTCCGATTCCGCAATTTTACAAATTAAGTCTTCATTACGTTGTCTAATTAAATAATCGCCAAATGTCCCACATATATTAATATTATATATTGCCGGGTTCATCCTCGCTCTTAACTTTTCTAACATTTTAAAATCTTTTTTTTCAGTTGCTAAAGCAAGAACTCTTGTCCTTAGAACTTCCTCATAAAAAAGATTATCCGGTCCATAATACGTATTTGGAATAGGCCATATATCTGTTTCTCCGATGTCACGTCGTTTGATATCGGTTTTTAATCCAAACGAAATTCCATTTCCCATTGCACTGTTATCGGCAAATTCCAAATGTCTATTTTCCATGAGAAATTTTATAAAATCATAATTTTTAAACTCCAGTGCATAATCCACAACAGATTTACCATACTCATCATAATTCAGGAACAGATTATCTTCCCGATTCATATACGCTTCCCATTCTTTAGGATTTCGTGAAAATGCCACTTCATAATTTGTAATATGATTCTTTATCGGTCTATAACAATCTCCACAGCTAAGGATCTGTTCACAGGACACTTGCAACAATTCACAAAAAAATGGTAAATCATCTACCTGAACTGTTGCCCTGTCACCCTTAATTATCTGATTCACTTTGTTGGTTGTTCTTCTTATTTGTTCTGAATCCGCTTCATCAAATCCCATTTTTTTAATGTACTCGATACAAAACTGTCTCTGACTGGGATATTTACTATAGATTAGTTTCTTAATGTATGCACCTATCTGCTTACTATCCTTTACTTCAAACATCCTAAACCCTTCTCTCCTTGTTTTGATGTCCTAATTATATAACTTGAGATAATTTTTGGATAGTATTCAATTATCATACAGTTTTTGGGGTATTATTGGGGGATGGTTGGTTTTGTATGATTTTATCATACAGTTATGTTTTTGAATTTTTGTTACACATACTTTCGTTCCCCATTTGCATATTCTACATAAGCCCGCTTTTTTTCTTTATCATAACCTGCTATAGGTTTTTTACATATTTTCGCGTTATTTATTGCAACCTTAACAACTTTAATTATCTTTCCACTCTGATTGTTTGTAATAATATTTATCCTACCACCGTTAATATAAAAAAACACCCCAAACCAAAGTCTGGGGTGTGAATACACATTTGTCTGATATTATCTCTTTGAGAACGTTTGTATAGCGTGACAAGCCCATAAATTGTGGATTTGTGTTTGGCATTGTTGCATATGTGTTGTATGCATAGCACTACCCACATATTCCCAGAACTGCTCATTACTTTAGCAAAGAAAGGACTAATACTATGAAAATACATTTTTCATACTACAACCAATACAAGAACGGAATCGACATCGCTTTTGATGACAATGTTCTTCTGTTTATCTCATGTGCTGAAGCTGAAAAGAATCTCCATACTATACCTAACTCTCAAAGGCTTATTGATAATCTTGCGATTGATAAGCCTCTTAAATATGCTGCATTAGCTCTTGATTGTGAGTTGCAGAATTGGGCTGATGCTATGGATGAGGATTGGAGTCCGTAAATAAAATACATAGCTTAGTCATCCAACAATTTCTTTACATTCAACACACTTTCATCTTCACCTTCAAAATCTCCTAAAATCTTTTTATAAAACGTACTTATATCGTTATCCTGCATAATCCAATTTATCTGATTATTTTCCATCGCCGCTGTACATATGTCTGATATATTTTTTTGTGTCCAATCCGAATAGTCCATTAATTTTGAAATAATACTATGCGTTTCTATAAAGCTTGAGCTTTCATATAAATTACTAATCAATTGTTCTTTATATTGTTCTAACATAATATTATAATCTTTGTATTTATTTAATAAAAAATCATGTAATGACCTATAAAAATATATTTGTGATTTTTTTATACTTTCCCATTCTGTTGTTAAATATATATTAAACCTGTCCTTACAAAATTCAGAACAATAATCTTTATCATCACTTATAAAATATAAATCTTCACCATCTGGTATGTTTTCTAATAAGCATTCCCAATTTACAGCATCTCCATAACTATTTTTTTTACCTGGAGGATTTCCTAGATCATATCTCGATTTTGCTTTATTTACAATATCATTTGAATACTCAATTATTTCAGTCTTATTAAACAACTCACTAATTGCTATATCAGCCGGCGTATTCTGTTCCACAACATCATTAGTAATTTTTTCCACGAGTACACTATGCTCTTTTTTTAATTGATCAAATTTCTTTTTTAATTCATTATACTCGTCATAACATTTTACCAAATTAGGAAATTGAACATCAGTAATTTTAAATTTGTCCAATGCATCTTTTATTTTAGAATCTCTATTTCTTAGATATTCACATCTTACTTGTCTTGGAATATATATTTTTATTTCCTTACCTATAAGTTCCTTTAGTTTATTTAATTCTTTCAAATCATCTTTTGACAAATGAAACATTGCTAACCATATATTTGTATCAATAAACAAATTAATCACAGCTATTCTCCTTTTTATTATATTTATATTGTTATTTTTAACTTAATAATGTTTTCTGCCACCATTCATCAGGACTATATTAAAATTAAGGCCTTGCTTTTAATGTTTAACCTGCACAATATGTTATTTAGTTAATAGCCTTGTAAATTTCTAACTTTAATTCCTCATCTATATCAAATGTATCATTCATTATTGCTTCCATAATTTTATGCAGCAATTCTTTATCAATTTTACTTGCAGCCACATTCAAACTTATATTTTCTGTTTTCTGTAAAAATGTTGCTGCTATAGCCATATAACCATTCAAAAGCAAAAATAAAGTTGACAATGTAATTGCTAAACGTTTATTTCCATCTGCAAAGCAATGGAATTGACATGTACAAAAAAATAAATGTGTTAATTTATCCACAAAAGTCGGATACCAATCGTCATTTTGTATATTATACAAAACGCTCTCTAATCTTCCAAAATCGAGTTCTTCTAAAGTCCCTCCACCACTATATTCAATAGTTTTTGCATGTGTTATTCTTGCTTGTTCAGGAGTAATATATACATAATTTGCCATTATTCACTCTCCTTCAATCTTTTTAACACATCTTTATTTTCCGACATTAATTTTTCAAGTTCATCTCCTGCTTGTCCTAAAAACTTTTCATATTCTTCTCCTGACAATGGTTTAATATATTCTTCTAACTGGTAATGAAAAGCATCCCGTAATGCCATATCCCGACTTGCCATTTTAGTTCTCGCCTGAATAATTAATGGTTTCCACAAAGGTAACGACTCGAAAGCATTAAATAAGTCCGTCAATTCCCAATTGTTCAATTTATGTCCAAGACTCTCTGACTGCTGCTTTATCATATCTGCTAACCCACATTCATATGAGGCAATAAGCGTAAGAATTTCCGAATAAAATGTATCTCTTACCTTCTCTTTATCAGAAATCCTTAATATCTGACGATATTCTTTTGCTTTCTCTCTAAATATACTTTGATATATCTTATCAGTATAAATTCCATATTTGGCATTTCCCATATCTACATAATCTCTTAATGCATCAGTAAATTCTCGTCTATAATTTTCCTCCTGCAAAAAAGCCCCTAAAAATTGACTATCCCTTTGATTGATATATTTAGTTCCACCACCAGCTTTTTGATTTATAAAATCAATTACAATATCTAACATAATCTGACGTAAACTTTTTGCAGGTTGACTTTCTACCAACAACATTGCTAAATCCAAAAAAGAACGAAAATCAAAGATTGCCAATTGTGGTATACGCTTGCTGATGTTCCCGACATTAATGTCGGGAACATCCATTTTTTCAATTTCATCAATAAAATTTTTCAATCGTTTACCCTTAATAATCTCATATCCATTAGAGGAAAGTTCATCTACATTCTCACTAACATATCTTTCAATTGTCCTAACATCTACTTCAAAATATGTTGCTACCATCATCTTTGTAAAATAGACTTTATTTTCAAATATAACCCCCTGAATTCCAGTCTGTTTTTGAATTTCATCTAAAGCTTTTTCATTATTAAGAATATTTTGCCTATCTAGTTTTGAAGTTGTCAAATTTTTGCTCATTCCAATCGCCTTCCTGATAATCTGATGACAATAATATTTTATATGTAAAATCTTCTTTATTTATTGTACCACAGTTCTTACAAAAAAACACCCCAGAATCGAAATTCTGAGGTGTAGCACACTTTCCTGAAACGCCATAAGACGCTTTGGATTGTAAAAATTATCTCTTTGAGAACTGTGGTGCTCTACGAGCTGCTTTGAGACCGTATTTCTTACGTTCTTTCATTCTTGGATCTCTTGTGAGGAATCCTGCTGCCTTAAGTGTTGATCTGAAATCAGCATCAACTTTAAGGAGTGCTCTTGAAATGCCGTGTCTGATTGCTCCGGCCTGTCCTGTTGTTCCACCACCGTGAACGTTAACTGTAACGTCATATTTATCTGTAGTATCTGTAGCTACAAGTGGCTGTCTAACGATAACCTTTAATGTCTCAAGACCAAAGTACTCATCTATATCTCTCTTATTGATAGTAATCTTACCTGTTCCGGCTGTTACATATACTCTTGCAATACTGCTTTTTCTTCTTCCTGTTCCATAGAACTTTGCGCTAACTGCTTTCTTTGCTGCCATTGTGTTTTCCTCCTTCTAAATTAAAATGTTAATACTTCCGGCTTCTGAGCTTCATGCTTGTGGTCCGGACCAGCGTAAACGTGGAGTTTAGTATACATTTCTCTTCCTAAAGGTCCCTTTGGAAGCATACCCTTAACTGCAGATTCAATAACTCTTTCAGGATGCTTGTTAAGCATTTCTCTGAGAGTTGTCTCCTTAAGGCTTCCTACATACTCTGAATGTCTGTAGTAAACTTTCTGATCAAGCTTCTTACCTGTTACTTTAACTTTTTCTGCGTTGACTACGATTACGTAATCACCTGTGTCCATGCTTGGTGTATATGTTGGCTTATTCTTTCCTCTTAAAACCTTAGCCACCTCTGAAGCAAGACGTCCTAATGTATATCCTGTTGCATCAACTACATACCATTTTCTATCAATTGATGATGCACTAGCCATGAATGTTTTCATTGGTTTACCTCCTTGAGATTATCAAAATCAAATTATTTGTTAGCATCAGCACCTCAGATGTGTCCGTCACCCTTGGCACTATATATTAAAAATGTTTCTCCGGGGCTTGGTGAAACACTTTATTCCTAATGTCGCCACAGTTAAATATTATATTATAGTGGTTAATTTGTGTCAACCGTTTTTTCATAATTTATTTCAACAAGTGCAAGACCCCGCGCAGGAGCTGTAGGTCCCGCAAGTTCACGGTTTTTCCCGTCAATAATTTTGGGGATTTCTGCAGGTTCAAGCTGTCCCTGCCCTACTTTAATCAGCGTACCCGCAATTATTCTTACCATATTATATAAAAAACCGTTCCCTGTGACTCTTATGGTAATAAGCCTGTTATTTTTTTCAACAGAAATACTATATATTTCCCTGATTTTACTTTGAACCTGGCTGCCTACCGAGCAGAACGAGGTAAAATCATGTAATCCGATAAAATAACGGCACGCTTCATTCATTTTTCCGATATCAAGATTTCCGTAGAAAAAATGACTGTAATATCGAACTAAAGGATTTTCAAACTTATCGTTCCATATTTTATATTCATAAGTTTTGCGGCATTTAACATGACGTGGGTGAAAATCCTCACTTACCTGCCTGCTCTCCACAATGCGGATGTCCTCCGGAAGTCTGCTGTTAAGTGCATAGGAAATCTTTTCGGCGGGTATCCTCGTATCCACATCAAACACAGCTACATTTCCGTATGAATGTACTCCTGCGTCCGTCCTGCTCGCCCCGATGATATCTATATCCCGGGCAAAAAGATTTTTACAGGCCTTACACAATACTTCTTCAACTGTAACTGCATTGGGCTGTTTCTGCCAGCCTGAATAGCCGGTGCCGTCATACGCAACACGAAGCATAACTCTCATGTTAATTCTCCTTTACCTTAGGAAATAATTCCAAAGTATTTTTGCCGCAATAATAATTCCAAGATAGACTAAAAGAATGGCATACGCCACAAAATCTTTTCCGGTATATTTAAGAGGTTTCATTTTAGTTCTGCCCTTGCCGCCCCTGTAGCAACGTGCCTCCATGGCAGTTGCAAGATCGTAAGCTCTTCTTATTGCCGATACAAAAAGAGGAATGAGTAAGGGCACTAATGCCTTTGTTTTCTTAAAAATTCCTCCATTATCAAAGTCAGCACCTCTCGCCTGCTGCGCTTTCATTATTTTATCCGCTTCTTCTACGAGAATCGGGATAAATCTAAGGGCGATTGACATCATCATGGCAATTTCGTGAACCGGGAATTTGATTACGTTGAGAAATCTCATTGACTTTTCAAGACCGTCCGTCAGCATATTCGGAGTTGTTGTAAGCGTCATTATTGTTGAACCCATAATGAGGAACACAAGTCTTATTCCCATATATGCCGCCTGTATCAGTCCTTCGTAGGTTATTTTGAGTTTCCAGACTTTTACCAGTACCCGGCCATCCGTTCCAAATATATTGAAAAGAAGGCTGAATGCCATCAATACCATAACCGGCTTTAGTCCTCGCATTATATATTTTACAGGCACTTTTGATATATATATACAGGTAAAAAGAAAAGTTGCGGCAATACAATATACAGCAGGATTTTTTGCCAGAAATAAAGACACAATAAAAACAAGGGTTCCAAAAAGCTTTACTCTCGGATCCAGCTTGTGTATAGGTGATTCTGTTGGATAATACTGTCCTAATGTAATATCTTTTAACATCAGAATATTCCTTTCTCTTGAAGTCTTTCTGTGATTTCTGCTATGCCCTCATCTATTGTAAGTGCATCGGTTTTAACGTCAAAACCTCTTTTTTTCAAATCATTCATAATATATGTTATCTCAGGTGCCGCAAGTCCGATTTTTTCAAGTTCTTTATAATGTGAAAAAACATTTTGCGGTGTATCATCAAAGGTAAGCCTGCCATCGTTCATGACAACAATTCTGTCCACATATTTTGCCACGTCCTCCATGCTGTGGGACACAAGCACTATGGTATTCTGTGTTTTTTCGTGTACATCTTTTATCATTCCGAGAATCTCGTCCCTTCCCACAGGGTCAAGTCCCGCCGTTGGTTCATCAAGCACAATATATTCCGGCTTCATAGCCATTACGCCGGCTATTGCAACACGCCTTTTTTGTCCTCCCGACAATTCAAAGGGCGACTGGTAAAAAAGTTCACTGTCGAATCCTACCATTGTCAGTGCTTCAAATGCCCTCAGTTCACATTCTTTTTGTGATAAACCCATATTTTTAGGTCCGAAACACACGTCTTTGAATACTGTTGTTTCAAAAAGCTGGTGTTCTGGGTATTGAAATACGAGCCCGACTTTCTGGCGTAATTCCTTTTTATTGAAATTCTTTTCCTTGGTATCAAGACCTTCAAAATACATATTTCCTGTTGTCGGTACTAATAATCCATTCAATATCTGCGTCATTGTGGACTTTCCCGAACCGGTATGACCTATAAGCCCTATAAATTCATTTTTCCCGATTACAAGGTTGATATCTTTAAGAGCCTGTTTAATATAGCCTTCGTTCTGTCCGTATACATAACTGACATTATCTAATATAATTGACATACAGCCTCCACTAATTCATCTCTTGTTAAAATATCTTTTGGAATATTATATCCTGCTTTCCTAAGCTCGTATGCCATTGCCGTAGCTGCCGGGACATCAAGCCTCAGTTTCCTTATTTCCTCCACATGTGAGAATACCTGCCTTGGAGTTCCCTCCATTGCAATTTTACCTTTATCCATGACAAATATTTTATCTGCTAAAACTGCTTCATCCATATAATGTGTTATAAGGATTACAGTAATTTTTTCAACTTTATTTAATTCAATTATGGCACTCATTACTTCTTTACGTCCCAAAGGGTCAAGCATTGCCGTTGCTTCGTCAAGGACAATACATTTTGGCTTCATTGCAAGAACTCCGGCTATTGCAACCCGCTGTTTCTGTCCTCCGGAAAGTTTATTAGGCGAATACCCTCTGTACATTGTCATATTTACCGATTCTAATGCTTTATTAACTCTTTCCCAGATTTCGTCCGTCGGTACACCGAGATTTTCCGGTCCGAATGCTACATCTTCTTCTACAATTGTAGCTACAATCTGGTTGTCCGGATTCTGAAATACCATGCCTGCAGTCTGTCGCACAGACCACACGTTTTCTTCATCCGAAGTACTCATTCCGTCTACGGTCATTTCACCTTCTGTAGGTTTGAGAATTGCATTAATGTGCTTTGCCAGTGTTGATTTACCGGAACCATTATGTCCTAATATGGCAATAAATTGTCCCTGCTCCACATCAAGGCTGACATGGTCAACCGCCTCTGTTACATTTTCCACATTGCCTTCTTCATCCCTTCTGATATAGTCAAATACCAAATCATCAGCTTTAATAATTCCCATTTTTCAACACCTCTTTTCTCATTCTAAAAGAAAAGAGCAAATGATGCCAAGCACCATCTGCTCTGATATGCATATATCTTCAAAAATTAAACTAACTCAAGAAGAACTTCCATAGCTGCATCACCTTTACGCTGACCAATCTTAACGATTCTTGTGTAACCACCGTTACGTCCAGCATACTTAGGTGCAATTTCGTCAAATAACTTATTTGCGACATCAACTGTCTTTGTATTTCTCTTCTTACCAGAGTTGTCTGTTGGAACATCTGTTACAGTGTAGAGAACTTTCATCATTTCTCTTCTTGCATGTACTCTTGAAGGTAAGTCTTTCTTGATGGTCTTTTCAATACTGTCATATACAGTCTTTTTCTTACCATCAACTACTTCTTTAACTCTCTTACCATCTTTATCTTTACGTGCTACCTTAACAGTAACTGTAACATTCTCAAAGTTATCTTTTTCTTTAACTGCTAATGCAATTAAACCATCAGCAACTTTGCGGATTTCCTTAGCCTTAGCTTCAGTAGTAACAATTTTTCCATTGAAAAGTAAAGCTGTTACCTGGTTTCTGATTAAAGCTTTTCTCTGAGCAGATGTTCTGCCAAGCTTTCTATAACCTGCCATTTGTTGCTTTCCTCCTTGTTATTCTTCACTTGGACTAAGTTCTAATCCAAGTTCTTTTAATTTGGCAAGTACCTCTTCTAATGACTTGCGTCCGAGGTTTCTTACCTTCATCATATCTTCTGCTGTTTTGCTACATAACTCTTCTACAGTATTGATTCCGGCTCTCTTTAAACAGTTGTAAGAACGAACTGAAAGTTCAAGCTCATCAATGTTAATTGCTCCGGTCTTAACCTTTTCATCTTCCGGCTTCTCAATGAATGTGCCGACAACATCTTTCGTATTATCTGAAAGATCAACGAAAAGATTTAAGTGCTCACAGAGTACCTTTGCTGCAAGGCTGACTGCATCGTCAGGTGCTAATGTACCATTTGTGTATACTTCTAATGTAAGTTTATCAAAATCTGTAACCTGACCTACACGTGTGTTCTGAACTGTCATATTAACACGTTCAACAGGTGTGTAGATAGAGTCTATTGACAATACACCAATTGGAGTATCTTCGTGCTTATTCTTTTCCGCACTTACATATCCTCTGCCGTTAGTAATTGTAAGTTCCATAAATAACTTGCAATCATTTCCACCATTTAATGTAGCTATTGGCAAATCCGGATTCATTATCTCGATATCTGAATCAGTATGAATATCGCCGGCTGTTACAACGCCTTCACGTCCATCACATTCAATGTACGCAATCTTTGGCTCATTTGAATCACTGCTGTTCTTGATAGCAAGATTCTTAATATTCATAATAATATCACTAACATCTTCTTTAACTCCCGGAATAGGACTAAACTCGTGTAAAACGCCATCGATCTTAACCTGACTAACTGCTGAGCCTGGGAGCGATGAAAGCATAATTCTTCTAAGAGAATTGCCAAGTGTTGTACCATATCCTCTTTCAAGAGGTTCTACTACAAATCTTCCATATCTTTTATCTTCAGATATTTCTTCGATTCTAATTGTTGGTTTTTCAAATTCGAACACTAAAAAGTCCCTCCTTTTATGGGTTGTGTCGTATCGAGTCTGTCATATTCTAATGAACCTTATCCATGGCATCATCCGCCATGGTTACATCCTATTATTTTGAATATAACTCGACGATAAGCATCTCGTTAACCGGAACATCTATCATATCTCTTGAAGGAGCTGCCTTAACAACGCCCTTGAGATTATCCTGATCTGCATCAAGCCATTCCGGAACAAGTCTTCCGCCTGTTACTTCAAGGATATCTTTATATCTCTGAGAAGACTTAGCCTTCTCCTTAATTTCTATTGAATCACCAACATTTACAAGGTATGAAGGAATGTTTACACATTTTCCATTAACTAATACATGCTTATGATCTACTATCTGTCTAGCTTCTTTTCTTGTTCTGGCTAAACCTAATCTGAAAATAACATTGTCAAGTCTGAGTTCAAGTAATGTCATGAGGTTATCACCTGTCATACCATTCATCTTCTCAGCTCTCTTGAAATAATTTCTGAAAGGTTTCTCAAGAACTCCATATATGAATTTTGCTTTCTGTTTTTCGCGAAGCTGAAGTCCGTATTCACTTACCTTCTTGTTGGCTCTGCCTGATTTTCTGTTTGATTTCTTATCTATTCCTAAATAAACTGGATCAAGTCCAAGTGTTCTGCATCTTTTAAGAACAGGAACTCTATTAACTGCCATACTTTATTACACCTCCTATTAGACTCTTCTACGCTTTGGTGGACGACATCCGTTATGTGGTACCGGAGTAACATCCTTGATGCTTGTAACTTCAAGACCGCATGCCTGAAGTGCACGAATTGCGGCTTCACGACCTGAACCAGGTCCCTTAACCATAACGTCTACTGATTTTAAACCGTGTATTAAAGCTGCCTTAGTTGCAGTTTCTGCTGCCATCTGAGCTGCATAAGGAGTAGATTTCCTTGAACCTCTAAAACCAAGACCACCGGCACTAGCCCATGACAATGCGTTACCTTCTGTATCAGTTATAGTAACGATTGTATTGTTGAATGATGACTGAATATGTGCCTGTCCGCGTTCAACGTTTTTCTTAACACGCTTTTTTGTCACTTTTTTTGTAACTTTAGCCATTTTCTAAACTAACCTCCCTTATGGGTTCCCGTTTATTCATCGGGTATTATTTTTTCTTATTTGCTATTGTTTTCTTAGGACCCTTGCGAGTTCTAGCGTTTGTCTTTGTCTTCTGTCCTCTGACAGGGAGACCTTTTCTGTGACGAATGCCTCTGTAGCATCCAATTTCCTGTAATCTCTTGATATTTAAGGCGATTTCTCTTCTAAGATCACCTTCAACTGTCTGACTTGCGTCAATAACGTCTTTAATTCTGCCTACTTCTTCATCTGTAAGATCCTTAACACGAGTATTAGGGTCTACTTTAGCTTCAGCAAGAATACGATTTGAGCTGACTCTTCCAATACCATAAATATAGGTAAGTCCAATCTCAACACGTTTTTCTCTTGGTAAGTCTACACCAGCGATACGAGCCATGTGCGTTACACCTCCATTATCTCTTAATGTTGTTAATATATTTATTTAAAGTGGCTGACAACTCACCCTGGTGGTTCGCCACTGCAGCCGCAAATTAGCGGGATTTCCAAACATAAAAAAGCCGGGAATTATCCCTGTCTCTGCTTATGCTTAGGATTTTCGCAGATAATCATTATATTTCCTTTTCTCTTAATGACTTTGCATTTTTCACAAATAGGTTTTACTGATGATCTAACCTTCATGGTAAATCCTCCTTTCCACGAAAAAGCAACTTTTATACCAAAATAAAAGTTGAAAAAAACGTCCGAGTGATAGTATATCACAAGGGTACAACTAATACAAGTAGTATTTTATAAATTTATTTGTCTCTCCAAATGATTCTTCCTTTGGTCAAATCATATGGTGACAACTCAAGTGTTACTTTATCGCCGGGAATTATTCTAATGTAATTCATTCTAAGCTTTCCACTGATGTGTGCCAGAACTTTGTGTCCGTTTTCAAGTTCTACCTGAAACATCGCATTTGGTAGTTTTTCAACTACTGTTCCTTCAATTTCTATTGAATCAACTTTTGACATCTTTTCCTCCTGCTATTTATCTAAGTGAGCCAGATATTTTTTTATAGAATATTTAATATTTTCATTTTGCAGTCTGTTATTCTCAATCATCCGGATTATTTCTTTATCTTCATAATCAACAATCTCAAGATGTTTTAAATTTTTGACTTTGGGATTAGATAACGGTCTGTACTTTCCGTCACTGACTTTTATCACATTTCCTGTTTCTACTATAATATAGTAGGTTCCTTTATCATGTCCGGCTAAAGATCTGCAAATGCTTCCTTTTTTTATATCAGCCATTTCTTCACTTCCTGTCAGATACTATAAGATTGAAAGGATTTCGCATCCTTCTTCAGTAATCAGAATCGTGTTTTCATAATGTGCTGACAAAGAGCCGTCATATGTGACAACTGTCCAATCATCATCCAGCCAACATACTTTATATGTTCCTATGTTAATCATAGGTTCGACTGCCAGTGTCATTCCCGCAGCAAGTTTTATGCCTCTTTTTTTCTGAATGAAATTAGGTATGTCCGGGTCTTCATGAAGATGTGTGCCGATACCATGACCGCACAAATCCCTGACAACACCATATCCGAGGTCTCCGGCATATTTGCCTATTGCATTGGAAATATCGTGTAAATAATTTCCAGCTTTAGCTTGCTCTATACCGGCAAAAAAACTTTTCTTTGTGTTTTCTATAAGTAGTTCTGCTTCTTTACTGATTTTACCTACTCCATAGGTTCTTGCTGCATCAGAATGATATCCTTTGTAGATAACACCTGCATCAAGACTGACGATGTCGCCTTCTTTTAATATTCTTTTACGGGAAGGTATCCCATGAACAACTTCCTCATTTACTGAAACACAAATCGACGCAGGATATCCGTTATAATTAAGAAAAGAAGGTATACAGGAAAAACTTCTTATAAGTCTTTCGCCTTCTTTATCTATCTCATACGTTGATATTCCCGGTTCTATTATTTTTCCAAGTTCTTCATGAACCGATGCGAGAATCTTTCCGGCTTCACGCATCAGCTCAATCTCACCTGGTGTCTTTATCGTTACAGACATATATTATTCTCCTAAAATTGAGACGATTGATGAAAATACATCTTCCATCGCTTTAGTTCCATCAACTTCATGAAGAACATTTTTAGCTGTATAGTAATCAATAAGAGGCTGTGTCTGCTCATGATATACATTAAGACGATTTTTAACCGTTTCAGGCTTATCATCATCTCTCAATATAAGTGCTGCTCCACATTTATCACAAACGCCTTCAACCTTTGTTGGTATATGGACAATATGATATGTAGCACCGCATGCAACACATGCTCTTCTACCTGACATACGGTTAATTATGTTTTCATCAGGAACTTCCACATTAATTGCATAATCAACTTTGTCATTGATTGCCGCAAGGGCTGCATCTAATGCTTCTGCCTGTGGAATAGTTCTTGGAAAACCATCCAGAACATAACCGTTTGTGCAGTCATCAGCTTTTATTCTGTCTACTACAAGGTCAACAACAAGTTCATCCGGAACAAGTTCGCCTTTATCCATATATGATTTGGCTTTCTGACCAAGTTCGGTATTATTTTTAATATTTGCCCTGAAAATATCTCCGGTTGAGATATGAGGAATATTGTACTTTGCACATATTTTATCTGCCTGCGTACCTTTTCCTGCTCCAGGAGCACCTAACATGATTATTTTCATATTGCACTCTCCTTTATTCATTTAAGAAGCCTTTATAATCACGAACAACCATCTGTGACTCAATCTGTCTTATTGTTTCAAGTACAACACCGACAATAATGATAATTGATGTTCCACCGAAAGAAACATTTGCATTAAACAGTCCTGAGAATACAACAGGAATAAGTGCCACTACTGTAAGTCCGATTGCTCCTATAAAGATAATTCTGTTAAGAATTTTTGTTAAGTAGTCTGATGTAGCTTTACCCGGTCTTATACCTGGGATAAAACCACCGCTTTTCTTCATATTGTTTGCAATCTCTAATGGATTGAATGTAAGTGATGTATAGAAATATGCAAAAAATACAATAAGTACGATGTATAAAATCACACCTAATGTCAATATCATGTTATTTCTGTTAAACCAGTTATTTGATGATAATGCTCTGATGATTTTTCCGCCAACTGAGCTGTAGTCAAAATTAGGTTTAACAATCTGCATAATAATAAGTGGGAACGTCATTAAGGACTGGGCAAAAATAACCGGAATAACACCTGCTGTATTTACCTTAAGTGGAATATTTGAAGAATTACCACCATAAGTTCTTCTTCCCTGAACCTTCTTGGAATACTGCACCGGTATTCTGCGTTCGCCACCGCAAAGCAGAACTGTAAACAGTATAGTTCCTACTACTACTGCAAGAATTACAACAATTGCTATTGTTGCATTTAATACACTCTGTCCTTTTACGAAAGACTTGTATAAAGCTACGAAGTCTTCAGGTAAACGAGACACAATGTTGATAACAAGTATAATAGATATACCGTTACCTACGCCTCTTTCTGTGATTCTTTCACCGAGCCACATAAGGAGAGTTGAACCAGCTGTAAGAATTGCTACGATCATAACAGAAACCCTTACTCTTTCAAGAGCTGCCATTGTTGAATAGCCATCAATAAGACCACTCTTTCCAAATCCTATAACCATCGCAATACTTTCGATTAAAGCAAGTGCTACTGTAACAAATCTTGTGATTGTCTGTATCTTTTTTCTTCCGTCTTCTCCATCTTTCTGCATCTCTTCAAGCTTTGGAATAGCTATTGTAAGAAGCTGAACAATGATGGATGATGTAATATATGGTGTAATGCTCAATGCAAACACCGACATCTGAAGTAACGCACCACCTGTGAATGCATTAGCTAATGCTGAACCATCGCCCTGGAAGATTGATGCCAGCTGATCACGATTTATGCCAGGAATAGGAAGAATACTTCCTATTCTGACAACAATTAACATTATAAAAGTGAAAATAATTCTGTTTCTGATTTCTTTCACTTTGAACGCATTTGCTAATGTTTTAAACATTAAATCACCTCGCAGGTTCCGCCAAGAGCTTCAATCTTTTCCTGAGCCTTTGCACTAAAAGCGTTAGCCTTTACAGTAAGTTTCTTTGTTAACTCGCCGTTTCCAAGAATCTTAACGCCGTCTTTAGGATTCTTAACAATTCCTGATTCAATTAATGAATCAATTGTGATAACTGAACCATCTTCAAAGCTTTCCAAAGCTTTTAAGTTAATTCCTACGATTTCAAGGCTGTTTCTATTTGTAAAGCCTCTCTTTGGTAATCTTCTATATAATGGCATCTGACCACCTTCAAAGCCTGGTCTTGGTGCTCCTGAACGAGCTTTCTGACCTTTATGTCCCTTGCCGGCTGTTTTACCATTTCCTGAACCGTGTCCACGGCCTCTTCTGAAATTATCACTCTGCTTAGATCCTGCTGCAGGCTGTAAATTTGATAAATCCATTTTTACACCTCCTTATTCAGATATAATGTTTATGCTTCTTCAACCTTAACTAAATGTCTTACCTGTGCAATCATACCCTTTGTTGCATCATTGTTAGGTAATTCAACTGTTTTGTGAAGTTTTGTAAGTCCAAGTGCTTCAACTGTTTTAACATGTTTTGGAACAGCACCAATTGTTGACTTTATTAATGTTACTTTTAACTTATCTGCCATTCTTCGCTACCTCCTTATTTGTAGAGCTCTTCTACAGTCTTACCACGAAGTTTTGCAACTTCTTCCGGAGTCTTTAACTCAGCTAAACCGTTAATTGTAGCAAGAACAACGTTCTGTTTATTGTTTGATCCTAATGATTTTGTACGGATGTTTTTGATTCCTGCTAATTCAATTACGCTACGTGCAGGACCGCCGGCGATAACACCGGTTCCTTCTGGAGCCTTCTTTAAAAGTACAGAAGCGCTTCCAAATTTTCCAACATAATCATGTGGAATTGTTCCATTCTCATCTACAGGAACAGAAACAAGTTTCTTAATAGCATCTTCCTTTCCCTTGCGGATTGCTTCAGGAATTTCTATAGCTTTACCAATTCCGGCACCAACGTGTCCGTTTCCGTCTCCGACAACTACAAGTGCAGAGAATCTCATATGACGTCCACCTTTTACTACCTTGGTTACACGCTTGATTGATACTACTTTTTCAGTAATTTCTAATGCGCTAGCATCAATTATTTCATGTCTCATTCGTTTCTCCTCCCTGCTTAGAACTCAAGGCCAGCTTCTCTGGCTGCCTCTGCTAATGCTTTTATTTTGCCCTGATATATGAAACCGCCTCTATCATAGACAACAGTTGAAATTCCGTTTTCGAGCGCTCTCTTAGCAATTACTGTTCCTAAGTAAGCTGCTGCTGCAACGTCATTTGTTTTTTCTAATTCAGCCTTAACAGCTTTTTCTGTTGTTGAAGCTGCAACGAGAGTTTTACCAACTGTATCGTCAATAATCTGAGCGTACATATGATTGTTGCTTCTAAATACTGCAAGTCTTGGTCTTTCAGCTGTTCCGCTGAAACGATTACGAATTTTTCTGTGCTTGTTCATGCGAACTTCAGCTCTTGATTCTTTACTAACCATCTTCGATACACTCCTTTAATTATTTCTTACCAGTCTTACCAACTTTACGTCTGATAACTTCATCAGCATACTTAATACCTTTACCTTTGTAAGGTTCTGGTTCTCTCTTGCTTCTGATTTCAGCTGCATACTGGCCAACTTTTTCTTTATCGATACCTTTTACAATGATTGTAGCCTGATCCGGTACTTCTACTTCAATACCTTCTGGGTCAACCATATCAACCGGATGTGAGTATCCAAGGCTGAGATTTAATGTCTTACCACTCTTCTGAGCTCTGTAACCTACACCGTTTACTTCAAGTTTCTTAGCATAACCTTCTGTTACACCAATAACCATATTATTAATCAATGTTCTTGAAAGACCGTGTAAAGATTTCATTCTCTTTGTTTCATCCGGTCTTGATACGTTGACAACATCGCCGTCAACTTTGATTTCGATTCCTTCAGGTAATACTCTTTCAAGTGTTCCCTTAGGTCCCTTTACAGTCACTTTATTATTTTCTGCTATAGTGACAGTTACACCTGCCGGTATAGCGATAGGCATTCTTCCGATACGTGACATGCCGTTACCTCCTTAATAGTATTGCAGACTTAAAAATCTGCTTATTAGTTAGTTACATTTTCTATCTGATTACCAGATATATGCAAGAACTTCGCCACCAACATTAAGCTTTCTTGCTTCTTTATCAGTAACGATACCCTGATTAGTTGAAATAATTGCTATTCCAAGTCCTCCGAGAACTCTTGGTAATTCATCTTTACTTACATAAAAACGAAGACCAGGTTTAGAAATTCTCTTAAGTCCTGTTATAATCTTTTCGTTCTTGTCTTTTCCATATTTTAATGTAATACGGATATTTTTGAAATTGCCATCTTCAACAAGTTCGTATTTCTGGATGAAGCCTTCTTTATAAAGGATTTCAGCAATAGCATTTTTCATCTTTGAAGCAGGAACATCTACTGTATCATGCTTTGATGTATTCGCATTACGAATTCTTGTAAGCATATCTGCAATTGGATCTGTCATCTGATTCGTCCTCCTATTTATATCATCATCTAACATCGGTAAGACAAACTTAATTGTCTTACCTACGCAATTAGGTTAATCTTACCAACTTGCTTTCTTAACACCAGGGATCTGACCCTTGTATGCTAATTCACGGAAGCAAATTCTGCAAATTCCATATTTTCTCAAATAAGCATGTGGACGTCCACAAATCTTACATCTTGTGTATTCTCTTGTAGAGAATTTTGCAGGACGCTGCTGTTTAATTTTCATCGCGGTCTTAGCCATTGAATTTCCCTCCTAAATTACTTTTTGAACGGCATATTGAATAATCTCAATAATTCACGTGCTTCTTCATCTGTCTTAGCAGTTGTTACAACGATTACATCCATACCTCTGACTTTATCGATTTTATCATATTCGATTTCAGGGAAGATGATCTGTTCCTTAATACCAAGAGCGTAATTTCCTCTTCCATCAAATGATGCTGAGTTAACGCCTCTGAAGTCACGTACACGAGGTAAAGCAAGATTAACGAGACGATCAAGGAACTCGTACATCTTTTCGCCACGGAGTGTTACTTTACATCCGATTGGCATACCCTCTCTGATCTTGAAGTTAGCTACTGAATTCTTAGCCTTAGTAGTAACTACTTTCTGGCCAGTGATTGTCTCAAGTTCTTTAACTGCTGTTTCAAGAACCTTTGAGTTATCTTTAGCTTCTCCAACACCCATATTTATAACGATTTTATCAAGCTTTGGTACTTCCATTATGTTTTTGTATCCAAATTTCTTTACCATAGCATCTACTATTTCACTTTTATATAAGTCTTTGAGCCTGCTCATCGTTACAGACCTCCTTTCCTAAATTAGTCTATAACCTCACCGGTAGATTTAGCGATACGAACTTTCTTATCTCCTTCAATCTTGAAACCGACTCTGGTTGTTTTTCCATTGTGTACATACATAAGGTTTGAAATATCAATTGGAGCTTCCTGATGTACGATTCCACCATTCTGATTCTGTGCACTTGGTTTTGTGTGCTTTGTAATCATATTTACGCCTTCAACGATTGCTTTATGATTCTTAGCATCAATAGAAGTTACTTTGCCTTCTTTGTCTTTATCTTTACCGGCGATAACTCTTACGAGGTCACCTTTTTTAATCTTCATTGTTGACACAGTAACACCTCCTTATAATACTTCCGGAGCTAATGAAACAATCTTCATAAACTGTTTGTCTCTTAACTCTCTTGCTACTGGTCCAAAGATACGTGTTCCTTTAGGGGTCTTGTCATCTTTAATTATTACAGCAGCATTTTCATCAAATTTAATATATGATCCGTCTTTACGACGAGCGCCTTTTACTGAACGTACAACTACGGCCTTTACTACATCGCCCTTCTTAACAACACCGCCTGGTGTTGCATCTTTAACAGAAGCAACGATAACATCGCCGATAT
>OGJH01000210.1_pt1 | contig 75541 bp, 65 predicted proteins | sample 1572021 | NCBI WGS metagenome assembly OGJH01 (sample SAMEA2582098, study PRJEB24529) | metagenome | biome: Human gut stool | place: China | collected 2011
TGGACAAACAGTTCAACGGGGACAGCTTTCTCACCTGTCCGGAACTGTGGATCGCAGACGACGGCTTTCGTCCGGCTCTGCGTACCGATGTGCGTGTAGGCATCGACTATGCCGGAGAATACTGGAAAAACATGCCATGGCGTTGGATCGCCGATGAAAATAAACCGCCCCGGTCGTAAACCGATCAGGGCGGTGCTCAAAACAAAAAGCGGCAGTACCGGCACAAAACCGATACTGCCGCTTCTATTTTACAAGCTTACGCTTTCGTGTTCGGGGAAATTAGTCCTCGTAGTCAGCGTCGTTGTTCTCCTCCAGCAGTGCACGCATGGAGATAGAGATCCGCTTGTTTTCGATGTCGATGTCAATGATCTTTACCCGTACAACGTCACCAACGGAAACGATGTCCTTGACATTTTCCACACGCTTGTCAGCCAGCTGAGAAATGTGGATCAGACCGTCAACACCTGGGATGATCTGAGCGAATGCACCGAAAGCAGTCATGGAAACTACTTTAGCGGTTACTACGCTGCCGATCTCGTAATCTCTCTTGAGTACTTCCCAAGGATTGTCCTCGGTTTTCTTGTAGCCCAGGGAGATCTTTTTGTTCTCGGTGTCGATGTCTTTTACATATACATCCAGAACGTCGCCAACTTTGACAACATCAGATGGATGTTTGATTCTCAGCCAGGACAGCTCGGAGATGTGAACCATGCCGTCCACGCCGCCGATGTCGACGAACACGCCGTAAGAGGTCATGGACTTCACGACACCGTCGTAGTGCTTGCCGACCTCGATGCCTTCCCAGATGGCGGCCTGAGCAGCCTGACGCTCCTCGTTCAGCACGGACTTGATGGAGCCGACGACGCGGCGGCGGGCACGATTGACCTCGGTCACGCGGAGCTTGACCTTCTGCTTGACCATTTGGCCAAGGTCGGAGTCCTTGGGCATGCCGCTCTGAGAAGCGGGCACGAACACGCGCACGCCCTTGACAGAAACGACGATGCCGCCCTTGTTCACTTCGGTCACGGTGCCTTCGAGAACGGTCTTGTCCTCAACGGCGGTCTCAATGTCTTCCCAGAGCTTGACAGCGTCGAGACGCTTCTTGGAGAGGGTGGCGTAGCCTTCCACGTCGTTGACGCGGACAACGTAAGCCTCGATCTCGTCGCCGACCTTGACGACGTCCTCGGGCTTGACGTCGGGGTCACTGCTCAGCTCAGAAACAGGGATATAGCCTGCCTGCTTGCAGCCGACGTCGACCTGGATCTCGGTCGTGCCGATGGCGGTCACGATACCGGTCACCTTATCTCCTGTATTTAGAGTCTTGAAAGATTTTTCAAGCAGTTCTTCAAAGGATTCGCTGGTTTCAGGGGCAGTGGTGTTGATGTTTTCTTCCGTCATTGTTGTTAATACCTCCATAATGATACTCGCAGGAGTAGATGCGCCGGCTGTCAGTCCCGCCACACGGCATCCGGAAAAGAATTCCGGTGAGAGCTCGTCTGCGGATTCGATCTGGAGGACTTTTCCGCAGTTCTCTCTGCAAATCTCGGTCAAATGCCTTGTGTTGGCGCTTCTTCGGTCGCCCACAACCACCATCGCGTCTACCTTGGCGGAAAGTTCTGCTGCCTCAGTTTGACGTTTCTGCGTAGCATTGCATATTGTATCATTGATTTTCAGATTTGTACACTGTTTTTTTAGAAATTTCACGCAACTTTCCCAAAGCGCACGAATGCAGGTCGTTTGCGCCAGCATGATACTGGGTAAATGGGCAAAATTGGAGTGTTCCTGCAAGTATTTTTGCGCTTCCTGCACATTTTCAAAAATCAGCGGGTCGCTGCACCATCCTGCGATGCCCTGCACCTCGGGATGATGGCGCTCACCGATCAGGATGACGCGGCGTCCCTCGTGCTCTGCCTCCTGTGCAAGCTTTCGGATGCGCTCGACATGCGGGCACACGGCGCTCACGACCTCTGCCCCGCGCTCCCGCAGCGCATCGAGCGTCGCTCTCGGCTCGCCGTGGGCGCGGATGAGCACGGTCTCCCCCGCATTTGCCTGGTCGGGCGACGTGATGAGGCGCATGCCAAGGTCTTCGATCTCGCGCACGACGCCCGCGTTGTGTACGATGCTGCCGAGCATTGCGCCGCCGCGCGCTTTTGCCGTTTCGCGCGCAAGGTTGACTGCGCGCTCCACGCCATAGCAGAAGCCCGCGGTCTCAGCTAAGATGACCTTCACAGCGGCGCGCCTCCCACCTGCTGGCCGCCGAGCGCGTAGGCCTGACGCAGCATTTCGTCGGCGATGGCCTGCAATTCTTCGGACGTGCCGCGGCGGCCCGTGACCTCGGGCACATACGGCTCGCCGAAGATGATGCACGTTTTATGGAAGGGCTTTTTCTGCCCGTCGCAGAACACCGGCACGAGCGTCGCACCCGTGCGCACGCCGATCATCGCGATGCCCGCGTGCGCGTGCGCGGGGAGTCCGTCGTGATAGCCGACGCCGCCCCGGATCGTCGTCCCCTCGGGGAAGATCAGAAGATTCTCACCCTTGTGGAGCACCTGCATCGCGGTCTTGATGGACTGGATATCCTTGCCGTCGCGCTGGACGGGAAATGCGCCGAGCGTGCGGATGAGCCACGCGAGCGCGCGGTTGTCGAAGAGCTCGGCCTTGGCCATGAAGTGCAGATGGTAGTCAAGCGGCAGGCACAGGCCGATGAGCACGGGGTCTAAGTCCGTTGAATGGTTCGGGCACAGCAGGACACTGTGCTTGGGCAGATTTTCAAGTCCCTTGACGTCCACGCGGTAGATCCACAAAAGAACCCGACCGATGATCCAGATAAACGCAAAAAAGATACGGTGCATCATTTCAATTTCTCCTGAATGAGATTCAGCAGCGCCCGCTCGCTCTCTTCAAAGTTGAGCTTCGACGTGTCGAAGTGCACGGCATCCTCTGCCTCGCGCAGCGGGGCGATATCGCGGTGCATGTCCTGATAGTCACGCTCGTTGATCTCGCGCAGCACCTCTTCATACGCCTTGGGCGTGCCACGCTCAGAGAGCTCGAGACAGCGGCGGCGCGCGCGCTCCTCGGCCGAAGCAGTCAGGTAAATTTTGAGGTCGGCGTCCGGCAAAACGACTGTGCCGATGTCGCGCCCGTCCATGATGACGCTTCTCTTGCGCGCGATATCGCGCTGCATCTCAAGAAGGTATGCGCGCACGCACGGCAGCGCCGAGACGTTCGAGGCGTACATCGAAATTTCCGGCAGGCGAATTTCGGTGCTGACGTCCTTGCCGTCAAGCAGCATCTTCTGTCCGCCGGTCTCGTCAAATGCCATGTCGATCTGAATTTCTTTCAGCAGCGGCGCGATTTGAGATTCGTCCTTTGCGTCCAGTCCGCGGGAAAACGCCGCGTAGCCGATGGTGCGGTAGATCGCGCCCGTGTCGACATGCAGAATGTTCAATTTCTTGGCGACGGCCTTGGCGAGCGTACTCTTACCCGCGCCGCCGGGGCCGTCAATGGCAATGGAAAAATGCTTTTTCATCTGTTTGATTCTTCCCTCTTACAATAAATATGTGCTTACTGCGTCAGCAGTGCGTCCGCGGCAGCCTCGCCCGCGGCCTTGCCGGTCGCCCAGGCGATTTGCAGATTGTAGCCGCCCGTGTAGGCGTCTACATCGATGATCTCGCCGGCAAAATAAAGGCCGCCAACCTTTTTCGACGCCATGGTCTTCGGGTCGATCTCCCCCACCTTGACGCCGCCGGAGGTGATGATCGCATTTTCGACCGGCATCGGCGCGGTGACGTTGACCGTCCAGCGCTTTAAGAGCGTGCGGATGGTCTCGCGCTGGGCGCGCGTGATATCGTGCACCTTTTCGTGCGGCGGGATGCCCGAGCGGTCGATGAATTCGTCGATCATCTTCTGCGGCAGCAGCGCGCCGAGTACGTTACAGTAGTCGCCGTTCGCACGCTTTTCAAAGTCCGACAGTAAACGCTTGTCAAGCTGCTGTTCGTCGAGCGCGGGCTTGAGGTCGATCTCCAGCCGGTACTGCTTTTTGTCGAAATGCCGCATGTGCGCGCTGGCCGACAGGATGAGCGGCCCGCTCACGCCGAAGTGCGTGAACAGCATTTCGCCGAAATCCGAGTGGATCTTTTTGTTGTTTTCATATACCGTCAGCGCGACGTTGCGCAGGCTCAGCCCTTGCAGCACCGCGCATTCGCGCGCCTCAAGCGGCACGAGCGAGCCGCGCAGCGGCGTGACTGTGTGGCCGAGCGCTTCCGCCATGCGGAAGCCGTCGCCCGTCGAGCCCGTCGCGGGATAGGAAAGCCCGCCCGTCGCCAGAATGACGGCGGAGGCGGTGTACTCCCCTTTTTCGCCCTTGACGGCGGCGACATGGCCGTCTTCGACCGAAATACCGAGCGCGCGGTCGCGCACGAGCTTGACGTGCAGACGCTTGAGCTCGCGCTCAAGCGCCGCTGTGATGTCGAATGACCGGTCGGACACGGGAAACACGCGCTTGCCGCGCTCGACCTTGAGCGGCACACCGAGCCCCTCGAAAAAATCGATGGCGTCGTGCCCGTCGAAGCGGGAAAACACGGAGTATAAAAACCGCGGGTTCTGCGGCACGTGGGCGAGCAGCTCTTCGCAAGTGCTGTCGTTCGTCACGTTGCAGCGGCCCTTGCCGGTGATGTTCACCTTTTTGCCGAGGCGCTCGTTTGGATCGAGCAGCGTCACGTGCGCACCCTTGCGCGCGGCGCAGATCGCGGCCATTATGCCGCCCGCGCCGCCGCCGATGACAACGATCGCCTTATTCATCTTCGATCTTGCCGAAAATGTCGAAGCGCTCCCAGATGTGCTCGAGTTCGGAGAACGTCGCGGAGATGTCTGCGCCCTTCTTGTTGGCCACGGCCAGAATGAGTGCGTTGAGCATGCTCATGGGCGCCGCCAGAGAGTCGACGAACGAGATCATCTCGCTGCGCACGAGCAGCGAATTGCTGGACATCTGGTTGATGGGCGACATCTCGCTGTCCGTCACGCCGACGATCGTCGCGCCGCGGTCGCGCGCAAACTGGATGGTCTTGAGCGCAAGCTCACTGTAGCGCGGGAAGCAGATACCGATGACCACATCGTCCTTGGAGACGCGGAAGAGCTGGTCGAACGAGCCGGCCGCGCCGCCGTTGACCAGAGTGACGTTGTCGAAGATCAGGCGGAAGTAGAAGTTTAAGTACCCTGCCAGAAACGAGGACGAACGGAAGCCCACGATGTAGATGCGGCGCGCGCCGATGATCGTGTCGACCACGCGCTCAAATTCCGCGCCGTCGGTCTGGTCGATGGCCATGCGGATCTTCTCCATGTCGCGCTGCAGGACGTTCGTCATCAGATCGGACCCTGCGAGCTCGCCGTCCGATGCCTGAATGCGCTGGATGCTCGTGAGCTTGCCGCGAATCATCTCCTGCAATGCACGCTGCATGCTCGGATACCCCTCGTAGCCGAGCTGGGTGGCAAAGCGCACGACGGTCGACTCGCTGACCTGCACGGTCTTGCCGAGCTTGCTGGCCGTCATAAACGCGGCCTTATCGTAGTTTTCCAGAATGAAGCGGGCGATGAGCTTCTGCCCCTTGGAAAAGCTGCTCATGTTCTTTTCGATATTATGTAAGATATTCTTCGTCATAAAATCGTCCTCTGTTACTTTGATTTTGTTGCATGGAGCTCTTGCTCCGTTAGATCGCGCCACACGCCGACGGGAAGAGCCCCGAGTTTGAGCGCGTGCTCCTGCACGCGCTTTAGGCGCTTGACGTGTAATCCGGCGGCGGCACACATGCGCCGGATCTGCCGGTTCTTTCCTTCGTGGATGGTGATGGAGAGAACGGCGGTGTCCCTCCCCTGCCGCAGCACGCGCACCTGCGCGGGCCGGATGGGCTCGCCGTCGAGCTGTGTCATGGAAGCGAGCGCTTCCGCCGCTCCTCGGACCTCGCCCGCGACGCTGACCTCGTAGACCTTGTTGACCTCGTAGCGCGGGTGCAGAAGATGCTGCATCCATTCGCCGTCGTTCGTCAAAAGCAGCAGTCCCTCGGAGTCGAGGTCGAGCCGACCGACGGGATAGACGCGCTCGCCGCAGTCTTTGACGAGCTCGGCGACGGTCTTTCGCCCTTTTTCGTCAGAGAGCGTGCAGACATAGCCGCGCGGCTTGTTGAGCATCAGGTAGCGCTTCTGCCCCTCCTGTGTGAGCGGCCTGCCGTCGACGGTAATTTCGTCGACTTCGGGGTCGGCCTTCTGCCCGATGAATGAGGTCTCGCCGTTTACGTGCACGCGCCCAGCGGCGATCCACTGCTCGGCAGTGCGCCGGGAGCAGAGCCCCGATTCGGCGATGAGCTTTTGAATTCTTGCTTCGGCCAGGTCGATCCCTCCTTTACTTTGCCGACAGAAATTGCCAGAGCTTTTCCGCCAGCGACTTATTTTTGCTTGTTTCGCTCTTTGTTTCCTGCGCCTGTACGCTGCGCGCGCTGACAAGGTCAACTCTTCCGACCTCAGTCTCGCCGCAGGAGATGACGAGCGTGCCGAACGTTTGTCCCTTCCGCACAGGGGCGGAGACGGTTTGCGGCAGCTCGGCGCGCACGCTCAATGCTTCATTTTCCGCGGTGGGATAGCGGAAGCTCTCCGCCGCCACGGCGGACACACTCTGCTCGTCGACGCTTACGCTGCCGTAGGCCTCGCCTTTTTTCGCGCCGCTTGAGAGCGCATACGCCGAAAAGCCGTAGTCGTAGAGTGCCGCGTGATCGGCCCAATCGCTGCCGTCGTGCAGCGTGACGGCGATCAGGCGCATCCCGCCGCGCTCGGCACAGGTGACGAGCGTGCGCCCCGCGTCGCCGGTGTAGCCGGTCTTGAGACCGATACAGCCGGAGTACGACGCAAGCAGCTTGTTGTGGTTGGTCATCGTGCGTGTGCCGACGCTCGCCGTGCGCGTCGAGACGATGCGCGCGAACGTCGGGTTCTGCATGGCGTAGACCGCAAGGCGCGCCATATCAAGGGCACAGGAGCCGTGCCCCGCTTCGTCGAGCCCGCTCGGGTTGGCAAATGACGTGTGCTCCATGCCGAGGGCTTTCGCCTTTTCGTTCATCCATCGGACAAACTGCGCGCTGCCGCCGCTCCCGCCGCAGTGGGCGGCGATGCACTCCGCCGCGTCGTTGCCGGACGGCAGCATCAGCCCGTAGAGGAGTTCTTCCATCGTGAGCGTTTCGCCCTCGAGAAGGTACATCGACGAGCCCTCGCGTAAATGCTCGCGTTTGACCGTGACCTGCTCCGTGAGTTCGCTGTGCTCCAGCGCGACCAAGCAGGTCATGATCTTCGTCGTGCTCGCGATGCTGCGCTCCTGCGTTTCATTGCGCGACGCCAGCACCCGCCCACTGCCCGCCTCCATCAAAACGAACGCGGCGGCGGCAGTTTCCGGCGCGGAAGCCTGACAGGCTAAATTACTTGTCAGGAAGGAAACGGCAAGGAAAACGGCAAATACGCATCGGGCAAAACGCGGCATGGGATCACTCCTTCGTTCGGAATGCCACTATTATGCCCGAAATCAGTAGATATCTTTCTCTTCTCTCTTCTTGTCCACGAAATTCTGCACGCGGTCGAGCACTTCCGGCACAAGATCAAGCACGCGGTCGACCGTTGCCGCCGCAGGAATGGCCACGGGCATCACGCGCGTCAGACCGTCCTTGACGACGAGGAACGCGACGGGGTCGACCTTGACGCCCGCACCCGCGCCGCCGCCGAAGTGTGAGGTGTCGGTCTTGCCGTAATCGCCGCCGCCCGCGCCGAAGCCGAAGCTCACGCGCGAAACGGGGATGACCGTTACGCCGTCGGGCGTCGTGATCGGCTCGCCGATGATGGTGTTGGAATCGACCATATCACGGATCTTATCCATCGTGGTGTCCATGAGATCGTTGAGCGGGGTCTTCTTTTCGATGTTTTCCATGAGGTTCATCCTTTCTTTTTATGCGGTCAGTTTTTCACTGTGTTCACTGTTTTGCGGAGTGCTCTCCGTTGGTTTTTCCGCGGGAGCGTCGTTTTTATGCGCCTTTTTATAGCGCAGGTACCATTTGAGCATCGGAATGAGCAGCGCAAGTGCGATGTGCAGCCCGTCGCGGATGCGAAGCGACAGGCCAACGGCACCCTCTGCGTGCGTCTTTTCAGAGCTGTAATCCATGCGCAGGTGCAGTGAGGGATCAGGGATATGGAAGAGGTCTTCAAGGTGCGGCATCACACCCCACATCGCGGCGCTCGCATAGCCGTAGGTCTGCGCGATATCCGCGGGGTCCGTGCCGCCAAAGACGACGAGAATTTCCAGCGGGTCGATGCGAAGGCGCTTGCAGGTGCGTTTCGCTGTCTCCTTGAGCGCCGAGAGCGCCGTCGTGATGAGGTCCCTGAGCTCCTCTTTTGTCGGCTTGGGGAGCGAGGGCTTTTTCTTTTGCTTCGCCTCTTCTCCCTCTGACTTTGGCTTCTTCTCCTTTGCCTTTTTTTTCGGCGTTTCTTTCTTTTCCTTTGCTGGCAGCAGCGTGAAGCGGAACGGGCCGACCGAAAGCTGCACGCGCAGCTCGTCGCCGAACTGCATCAGCGCGCCCACGCGCAGAAAGCCGATCAAAATAAAAATGAGCAGGATGATGACAATTACCTTCAGCGCAGTCAATCGACCACCTCCCTCTTTTTACGCTTCACGCAGTTTTTATGCTTTACGCGGTCAGTGTTCCCCGTTTTCGGGAACGCTGCCTTCTTTTTCCGTCATGGCGCTGGGGTCGAGGATCGTGCCGTCCTCCGTCATGCGGAGCTGACCGTCGGCCTCAAGACCCGGCATCTCCGGCAGCTCCTCGAGCGAACCCAAGTGGAAGTCGCGCAAAAACTTTTTCGTCGTGCGGTACAGCCTCGGCCGTCCCGGCACCTGCAAACGTCCGCACTCCTCAATGAGCCCGCGCTCAAGCAGCAGCCCTACGGTGTACGAGCTGTCCACGCCGCGCACCTGATCGATGTAGGCGCGGGTCGTGGGCTGGTAGTACGCGATGATCGTCAGCACCTCCAGCGCGGGCTGAGAGAGCTTGGCGGTCTTGCGGATCTCAAACGCCTTGCGGATAACGTCGGCATAGTCCGGCGACGAGCAGAGCTGATAGCTGTCCTCCATGCGGACGAGCCGGATGCCGCGGCGCTCAAAGGCGTAGTAATCGCCGAGCTTTTGCAATACCTGTTCCGCGGTCGGACGGTCCAAATCGAGCGCAAGGCAGATGCGGTCGATGGGAAGCGGTTCGCCGCTGGCGAATAAAATGCCCTCGATGGCCGACTCGACCTCGCGCAGGTCCAAAGATTCCAAAGACATAGCATTCCTCGCTTTTTACAGATTGATACGGTCGGGGGCGTCGTCCCCGCACTCCACGGTGCAGTCCGTGTCAGAACCGGCCAGATGGATGACCTTTTCGCGGCAGAGCTCCAGAACGGCGATGAACGTCGCCACGATCTCGCTGCGGCTGCGGCTGCCGCGGAACAGCAGCTTGAAGCGCGTCATGCCGAACTCCTTGAGCCGGTGCAGAATTTCCTCCGCCTTGCCCTTGACGGGATACGGCTCGCGGCGCACGATCTCGCTCAGCGCCGCGCTCGGCGGCGCGGCCAGCTTTTCCCCGCGCTCCATGATCGTCTGCATGGCAAGCACGAGGTCAGCCTTTTCGTGGCTGTACTCGTAAATTTTGCCGCGCTGCATGGGCTCGGGCTGGCGCGTCATGATGCTGCGGCCAAACTCGCCCATCGGGCCGAGCGTCTCGGTCAGCGTCTTGATGCGAAGGTACGTGTCCTTCTGCTGGCGCTCTTTGAGCGAGGCAATGAGCTCGTCCATCTCGCTCTGCGCCTGCTCATCCTCAAGCGAGAGCAGCATGCGCGTTTTGATGTACATTAAATGTGCCGCCATCGTGATGAATTCGCTCGCAACCTCGAGATCGAGCTGCTTTCGCTGCTCGAGATACGCAAGGTACTGGTCCAGGATCAGCGCGATGGGAATGTCCTGGATCTCTATTTTATTTTTCGACAGCAGGAAGAGAATGAGGTCGAGCGGCCCTTCAAAGTCCTGCAGCGTCTCCGCGCTGCGCTCGTGCACCACGCCCTCCAGCTTGAAAACGGGATTGTCCATGACATTCCTCTCACTTTATCAATATACGATCCAGTTGACCAGAAGCTCGTACACGCGGTAGATGCCCTCGCTGAGGATATTGTCTCCCACGCCGAGCCAGACGAGCACAAAAAGAACAAGCATGCCGTATTTTTCATACCGCATCAGCGTCATGTACGCGCGGTCGGGCAGAAAGGCGAAGAGCACCTTCGACCCGTCGAGCGGCGAGATGGGGATGAGGTTGAAAAGCCCCAGACCGACGCTCATGTACGCCGTCATCGCAAGGAAATTCAAAAGGCCGCTGCAAAACGCGGTATCGACATAGTGCGCGATCGTGATGCGCGCGCCGAGCAAGAGCAGCATCGCCAGCAGCAGATTCGATACCGGCCCTGCCAGCGCCGTGATAGCCATGCCCTGCTTCGGCTTTTTAAAGTACCGCATGTCGACCGGTACGGGCTTTGCCCAGCCGAAGCCGACGAGCAGCATCGCGGCCAAACCGAACCAGTCGATGTGGTGCAGCGGGTTTAAGCTCAAGCGGTGCTCGCGCTTGGCCGTCGGGTCGCCGAGGGCGTAAGCTGCAAGACCGTGACAGGTCTCGTGCACCGTCAAGCATAAAAAGACGCCGAGCACGCGCAAAAGCGCGTCGGTCAGCGAGCCCCAGTCGATGGACTGGAGCAATTCCTGAAAACTGTTCACGCAATTTCTCCGTAAAAAATATGCAAATCGCGAAGACTTGCATTGCATTCTACTCCTATTATAACAGCCCTTTTCCCACATGACAAGGGATTTTGCAATTTTTGCTGCATTTTGCTTTCAAAAATTGACACATTTTTCTCTGTCAAATTGCGAAAAGTGACAAAAAGCGTCCCAACCATGCGGTTGGGACGCTTTGCAGGATAGGATATCCGGTTATTTCTTGAGGCGCTTGTCGCTCTTGGTCGCAAGATGCGTGCCCAAGGACTGGAAGATCTGCACCAGAATGATAAGCAGCACTACCGCCGCAAACATCACAAGGTACTTGTAGCGATAGTAGCCGTAGTCGATGGCGATTTTGCCGAGGCCACCGCCGCCGATGATGCCGCTCATCGCCGAGTAGCCGAGGATGGTCGTGAGCGCGATGGTGAAGTTCTGGAGGAGCGAGGGAACGCTCTCGGGGATCATCACCTTGCAGATGATCTGCATGGGCGTTGCGCCCATGCTCTGCGCGGCCTCGATGATGTTAGGGTCGACCTCGCGCAGGCTGCTCTCAACAAGGCGCGCGACAAACGGGAACGCCGCCACGACCAGCGGAACGATGGTCGCGGTGGTGCCGACGGTCGTGCCGATGATAAGGCGCGAGAGCGGGAAGACCATGATCATTAAGATGAGGAACGGGATTGAGCGCAGCAGGTTGATGATGACGTTCAGAATGCTCATCAAGGCCTTGGGAAGCGGCAGAACGCCGCCCTTCTCCCCCGCTACGAGCAGCACGCCCAGCGGAAGGCCGATGACGACGGCCAGCGCCGTTGACAGCAGCGTCACATAAAACGTCTCCCAGATCGCCTTGGGGAACTGCGTCTGCATGGCGACGGTGAGTTCCGCGATGGAATCCGGGGAAAAGAGATTACTGTACATCGACGCTCGCCTCCTCTACCTGAAGATTTTCAATGCTTCTTAAAAAGTCCATGGCCTGCTCAAACTGCGCATTCGGCACGCCGAGCAGCATGCTGCCGTACACCTCTTCGGAGAGCTTCTGCGTGTTGGCCGAAATGACCGTCGCGCTGATGCCCTCTTCGGTCGCAAGGCGCGCGACGAGCGGAATGGACGTCGTTTTTGCGCTGCGGAAGATGAGGCGGATGCGGCGCTGCTGCTGGGGGTCGGACACGTCGATGTCCGCGCCGCGCGGGAACACGAGGTGGCGCGCCGCCGCGGACTTGGGCGCGGAAAAGACGGTAGAAACAAGGCCCTCTTCCACGACTTCGCCGTCGTCGAGGATAGCAACGTGATTGCAGACATCCTTCACCACGCTCATCTGGTGTGTGATGATGACGACGGTGATGCCAAGCTTTTTGTTGATGTCGCCGATCAGCTCGAGGATCTGGCGCGTCGTCTTGGGGTCGAGCGCGCTCGTGGCCTCGTCGCAGAGCAGGACCTTGGGGTTCGTGGCGAGCGCGCGGGCGATGGCAACGCGCTGCTGCTGTCCGCCGGAGAGCTGTGCGGGATAGGCCTTGGCCTTATCCTTGAGCCCCACGATGTCGAGGAGCTCCAGCGCCCGCTGTTCGCGCCACTTCTTCTCTCCCCGCAGTCCGGAAAGCTCCATCGGAAAGCAGACGTTAGCGAGACAGTTTCGCTGCATCAGCAGGTTGAAGCGCTGGAAGATCATCGTGATCTCGCGCCGCGCCGCGCGGAGCTGCGCGGGGGTCATCGTGTCCAGACGCTGTCCGTTCACGATGACCTCGCCCTCCGTCGGGCGCTCGAGCATATTGATACAGCGCACGAGCGTGGATTTGCCGGCGCCGCTCATGCCGATGATGCCGTAGACGTCGCCGTCTGGAATGGTCAGGGAGACGTCCTTGAGCGCGTCTACCCGTCCGCCGGCTGTTTCAAAGGTTTTGCTTAGATGCTTCAGTTCGATCAAGAACGCTCCCTCCTTTCTTTCTTACTTGGCGCTCAGCGCATCGAGCGTGGTCTGCTTGCCGCCGTACAGGCCCATGGGCTCGACGTGGATGGCGGCAACGGAGACGATGTGGGTGTTGTTCTCGGCGTTGAAGTCGTCGAGATAGGGCTTGTGCTGGAAGTAGTTGGCGTCGACGGTGCCGTCTTCGACAACGGTGTTGGGCACGACATAGTCATTGTAGACCTGAATGTCGAGAGTGATGTTCTTTTCGGCAAGAATTTCCTTCACGACCTCGAGAATCTCAGCGTGCGGGGTCGGAGAAGCGGCGATGGAGATGGTCTCACCGCTCAGAGCGTCGTAGTCGACAGTGGCGTCAAAGCCGTCGGTCGGGGTATCCACGGTGCTGACAACGGAGCCGTCATACTTCTCGTTGATGTAGTCGACGACCTGCTGGCTCTCCAGAGCGGCGATCAGGGCGAGGATCTTGGGAGAGGTCTCGTTGCCTTCCTTCACGGCCAGAATGTTGGCGTAAGCGGAGGAGGAGCCTTCGATCACGAGGGAGTCGGCCACGGGGTTCAGGCCCGCGTTGATGGCGTAGTTGGAGTTGATGACGGCGTAGTCAACGTCCTGCAGGATGTTGGGAATCTGTGCGGCCTCGGTCTCGACGATCTCGACGTTGTACGGATTCTCGACAATGTCGTTCTTGGTGGCGGTGATGCCGGCGCCGTCAGCGAGCTTGATGATGCCGTTGTCCTGGAGCAGCAGCAGCGCGCGGGCTTCGTTGGTCGTGTCGTTGGGGACGGCGATCTGGATGGTGGTGGCACCGTCGGAGTCATCGCTCTTGGAGCCGCAGCCGGTCAGGGCCAGGGCGGCAGTGAGGACCAGTGCAAGGACAAGTGCGGTCAGCTTGATAGAATGCTTTTTCATCGTTTTGTTCTCCTTACTTATTTTATAATAGCTTCTTTTTGGAACGGACAGGCCGCGGGGAGTGTATGCTGTTCGAGCAGTAAAAAACAGCGGGAGGTCATTGACCTTCCGCTGCCGCTTCGCTGTTTTTCTCAGACAGTTTCTGAAAGGAAATGACCATTTTCTCCATGACAAAGCATGCACATGCTGAACATGCGCATCATCGGCATCATCATGCAGTTGGCAGAGTACGAAGTCTTCATGCCAATGGATCCTTTCCTTCGAGCATTCCCCACGGGGTGGGTTCCGTTTCAATGTGCGTATCGTAGCACCGACGATTCCGCTTGTCAACACCAAATGCGCACTTTTGTATGATTTTCCACTTTTTTGGCGTTTTCTGCGGGATTTTTTATTTATTGCTCCCGTTTTTCAAGCACACGGACGAGGTGAATGAGAAAATCGGTGTCCTCCATGTCGCCCAGCGCTTCGACCGCGCTCTCGCTGTGCGCCTCGATGACGCGCTGGCAGCCGTTGAGACCTAAAATGTCGACAAACGTCGTCTTCCCCTCTTCCCTGTCCGAGCCGATGGGCTTGCCGAACGTCTTTTCATCGCCGATGACATCGAGCATGTCGTCGCGCAGCTGGAACGCGAAGCCGAAGTTGTCGGCGTAGCCGGCCGCGGCCTCCTCCTGCTCCTTCGTGCCGCCCGCCGCGGCCACGCCCATCAGGCACGCCGCGCGGATGAGTGCGCTCGTCTTGCGCAGATAGATCTCCTCCAGCTCCGGCGCGCTGAGGATCTTGCCCTCCCACTCAAGGTCGAGCTGCTGGCCGCCGCAGATGCCCTCGTGTCCCGCGGCATTAGCTAAGATCTGCGCGCATTTGAGCGCGCGCAGGGCGGGCAGGTCTGCTTTTAAAATCGTTTCAAACGCCAACGCCTGCAGTGCGTCGCCCGCGAGCGTTGCCGTGCATTCGCCGAAGACCTTGTGGTTCGACGGCTTACCGCGGCGCAGATCATCGTTGTCCATCACGGGCAGATCGTCGTGGATGAGAGAATAGGTGTGCAGCATCTCGACGCCGCAGGCCACGGGCAGCGCCTTTTCGACGTCTCCCCCGCAGATGCGGCAGAATTCGAGCACCAGGATCGCGCGCAGACGCTTGCCGCCCGCGGTCAGACTGTAGTGCATCGAATCGGTCAGCTTGTGATAGCTTGCGCACTGCGTTTCCTCAAGGCAGGCGTCAAGATACTTGTCCACCGCCGACTTATACTCCGCCATGCGGGCGGAAAACAGCTTTTCGTCCATGGATTACTCCTCCGAAATGAATGGGCTCTCGACCGGCGCGCCGTCCGCACCCTTAGAGAGCTTTGCGACCTTCTGCTCGGCCTTGTCGAGCATCGCGCCGCAGTCGTGCACGAGCTTCGTCCCCTCTTCAAAGAGCTTGAGGGAATCGGCGAGCTTTGCGTCGCCTTTTTCAAGCGCCGTCACGATCTCTTCGAGACGCGCGATATTGTCTTCAAACGTTTTTGCCATCGTCATTTCCTCCCATGTTGCACGCGTTCACCGTGCAGTTGAGACTTCCCTGCCCGAGCAGTACCTCGATTTTTTCGCCGGCTGCGGCCTCCTGCGCCGCACGCAGAATTTGTCCCTGTTCATTTCGCGCCACGGCGTAGCCGCGGCCGAGGACCTTGAGCGGACTCAGCGCGTCGAGCTTGGCCGCAAGCGCTGTAAACTGCTGTGTGCGCTGCGCCATCTGATGCTGCGCAAGCGCGGCAAGGTTTTTCTGCGTGTAGTCGAGCAGCATCCGCTTGTCGTCGATAAATGCCATGGGGTCTTGCAGCGCACGGCTGCGGGACGTCTTTTCAAACCGCTCGCGCAGGGCTTTCACGCGCTTTTGCTCGCTCTGCACCATGCGCGTTTGCAGCGCGTCGAGCCGGCGGTAAATTTCGCGCTGGTCCGGCACGGCGATCTCCGCCGCGTTCGACGGCGTCGACGCCCGTGCATCGGCAACAAAATCGGCGATCGTCACGTCGGGCTCATGCCCGACGGCGGAGATGACCGGAATGTCGGAGGCATAAATCGCGCGCGCCACGCGCTCATCGTTGAACGCCCACAGATCTTCAATCGAACCGCCGCCGCGCCCGGTGATGATGAGGTCGGCAATCCTCCATTTGTTCGCATAGCGCAGCGCGCCCGCGATTTCCGGCGGCGCTTCTGCTCCCTGCACGCGCACAGGCAGGAGCACGACTTCGCTCATCGGCCAGCGCGCATTCAAAATGCGCAGCATATCATGCACTGCCGCGCCCGCGGACGAGGTGATGATGGCAATGCGCTTGGGATATTTTGGCAAGGGCTTTTTATGTTCTGGGGCAAAAAGCCCCTCCTTGAAGAGCTTTTCCTTGAGCTGCTCGAAAGCGACGTGCAGGTCACCCACGCCCTCGACGCTGAGCTCTGAACAGTAGAGCTGGTACGCGCCGTCGCGCGGGAACACGCCGATGCGGCCAAAGGCGATGACCTTCATGCCGTTTTCCGGGCGGAAGCGGAGCTTCCCCGCCATGCCGCGGAACATCACGCATTTGAGCGCGCTCCCCTCGTCCTTGAGCGTGAAGTAATGGTGCCCGGAGGGATAGAGCTTGTAGTTCGAGATCTCGCCGCGCACGAAAATGGTCTGGAGCTGCGGCACGGCGTCGAGCAGCGCCTTGATGAAATTGTTGGCTTCCGATACGCTGAAGATCATCTGCTCCTGCGCCACGCCGCATCACCCCTCTCTCAAAACAAAATGAAAAACGGAAGAAAAGCAGAGCGCCTGTCGGTACTCTGCTTTTTGTGGCAATGCCTTATTCCGCGCTGATCTCGCCGCGAACGAAGCTGCCGAGGATGCCGTTGATGAACTTCACCGTCTCGGGCGTTTCATACTTCTTAGCGATCTCCACGGCCTCGTTGACGGCCACGCGCGTCGGAATGTCGCTGCGGTAGAGCGATTCGTACATCGCAACGCGCATGATCGCCGAGGCGACGAGCGGGATGCGGTCAAAGCTCCAGCCCTTGGCGTACTTGGCGATGTAGCCGTCCAGCTCCGGCGCGTGCTCGGCAACGCCCATAACGATGGAGCGGATGTATTCCGCCTGCGCGGCACCGGGGGCCTTTTCGTAGATGTCGTCCTCGTCCTTGAGCGTGTCGAAGTATTCCTTCGTCAGCCGCTCGTCGAGAAGCTCTTCCACCGTCTTATCCGTAAAGCTCAGTTCATATGCAAGATGCACTGCGATCTCTCGCGCTGTATTGCGAATCATCTCGTCTGTTCCTTTATCTTTCTCTTAGTTGAAGCTGATCCCGCCGACGTGGACGTTGACCGCATGGACGTTGTAGCCCGTCATGCCGCTCACGGCGGCGGACACGCTGTCCTGCACCTTGCGCGCGGTCTCGGGGATGGCGTAGCCATAGCGCACCATCAGGTAGACGTCGACGATGATCTCGCCGTCCTTGACCTCAGCGCGCACGCCGCGCAGGCCCTTTTTGCCCGTGAATTGCTCGGTGATCTGTTCGGTCATATTCTGGCACATGGAGCCAACGCCTTCGATCTCGCCGATAGCGTCGGCGGCGATCGCGGCGACCACGTCTTCTGCGATGTTGATGCTGCCGTTTTCCTCGGCGCGGGTCAGATACTCTCGATTCTCAGCCATTCAGATATCCTCTCCTTGTTTGTGAATGCTTATATCGAAAGTATTTTATCATCTTTTTCCCAAAATTACAACAGCTAATTTACTTCCATGATCTTGATGCTCTCCGCGCTCAGTCCCGTTTCCTGCTTGACAATGTCCGTGATGCGGGCAATGTCCTCGGTCTGAAGCCCCTCTTCCCCCGTCGAGACGACCACGCTCACACCGTCTTCGGACATGAAGACGACGCAGTCCTCATAGCCCTTGGCCGTGACCATGTTTTCGATCTGCGCCTCGCTGAGCGTATAGGAAGCGAGCGTTTCGATGCTCTTTGCCGCCTCGCTCGCGGTCTCGGCGTCCACGTCCTGGTTTTCGCTTGCCTCCTTCAAGAGCGACAGCGCGCTGTCGCGCGCCTGCTGGCGCGTCAGGCGGGCCGAGGCAAAGTAGTCCTTCCCCTCCGCGTTTGCCGAGACCTCGGCGGCGTCGCCGTCTGTGCTCACAAGCTCGGACTGACCCAAGACCTTCGTGGGCTTGTCGACCTTTTCGGCGTACTTTCCGTTCAGAAAGATCGCCGCACAGACAAAGACCAGAATTGTGCCGACCACTGCGTTCCGCTTCCATAATTGCTTCATAGCTGTTTCCTCCCTGCGTTTTGCATAATAAAAATATTGTAGTTTCATGGCGTTCCTTTAACAACGGAGATGCGCTCGGACGAAAGCCCCGTCAGCGCGCTGACGGCCTGCGTCACCTTGAGCTGGACATCCGCGCGGTCTCCGCCCTCGCACACGATGAGCGCGCCGACAAAGCGCGGATAGCGACTGTGGGTCACGACGACCTCGGCGCTCGTGCCACTGCCGAGCACAACGGTCTCCGTCTTTCGCGTCTGCTCGTCGACCTCCTCCCCTCGGGCTTTGAGCGACGCGGTCTCATCCTGCGCCAGCTCGTAAGCGCCGCCGCCCTCGACCGTCAGCATGAGCGAGAGCTTTCCGACGCCGTCGAGCGAGGAAAGAATATCCTCCATCTCGTTTTGCAGCGCCTCACGGTCAAAATTTTCCGCGGCGGACGGCGTGGCGGAGGCGGTTGCTGCCGCTTTCTCGTCCTGCGGCAGCAGCAACAGCAGCACGCCGAGCAGCGCCGTCAGGAGGACGTATTTGTACTTTTTGATGCCTTGCAGCGCTCTCTGCACGGGCGATGCGTTCACTTCGGTTCGATCCATAGCTGATTCTCCTCTGCAATGCCAAGCTCCTGTACGATGTATGCGCCGAGCGCCGCGCTTTTTGTGCCATACAGCGTGACGGCATCCGGCAGCGGTACGCTGCCTTGCAAAGTGGTCTGCACCTCGGCACGCACGCTCAGACCCAGAGAGCTGGCTTTGTCCTCAATATATGCCTGCGTCTGCGCAGCTATGCTATCACCGAGCGCACTGTTCTGCTCGGCGTTCAGCGTTTCCTTCAGCGCTTCGACCGCCTCGCGGTAATGACCGCCGTCGAGCTCCGGCAGGTCAAACGTGAGTGAGAGCAGCGGGCGCAGCATTGCAAGCATCAGCACCATCCCGCCGACAAAACGCACGATCTTTTTCATCGCGCCGCCGTCCGTGAGCTGCTGGACGATGCTCACGAGTACCGCGCAGGCTGTCACGCTTAAAAGCCACGAGCGAAGAAACGTCATACCGTCACCACCATCATCATTGCAATCAAAAGCGACACGAGCAGCAAGAACGCCCCGCCCGCCGTCATCGCCAGCATCAGTGAAAACGCGGAGGAGAGCTGCTCTAAAAACTTGCTGAGTGATTGTGACCCCACCATGCCGCTGAAAAACGCCGCGAGCTGATAAAAAAGATACTGCACCGCCATGCGCAGCAGCGGCACAAGGCACAGCGCCAGCACCGAAAATACGCCCAACACACCGAGCGTCCCGCGCAGCGTGAGCGCCGCGGCGGCGATGGCCTCCGTCGCGTCGGACAAGATTCCGCCGACGACGGGCACCGCGCCGGAGATGACGGTTTTGCCCACCTTGACCGCGAGCCGGTCGGCAGAACCGGCCAGCAGGTTCGAGATCGACAAAAATGCGGTAAATACGATCAGAATCGCGCTCAAGCCCCACGAGAGCAGCTTGCCGATGCCCTTGGAGAGCAGCGATAAGCGGCTCTGTTCCAAAAGCGCTCCCGCGGCCGCCGTGCCGATCATGCAGTAGAGTACCGGCACGAGCACATCGCGCATCAGCGAAAGAAAGATGTCGCTCAACATCAGTGCACCGACCTGCCAGACGCTTGCCGAGCCCACACAGCCCCCGCCCGCCATCGCTGCGGCGATCGTCGGCAGCAGGAGCTTTGCCATCACCGAAAGCTCGTCCATCGTCTCGACGCCAAGGCCGATGAGCGCGCTTAAGTCCCCTGCCGAAAGCGCCGCCGCGCCCAGCACGCCGAGATAGCCCGCGTATCGCGCGGGCGTCTCCCCCACGCTCTCCGCCGTGCTCTCGACGAGCCCGCACAAGAGCGAGAGCAGCATCAGCGCCATCGCGCCGCGCAGGGAATTTGCCACCGCATCCTGCAATGCCGCGCGAAAGTGCGAAAAAAGGTACTGTCCGCCGCGCAGGAGCAGATCATCCCCCGCCTCGGCGCTGTCGATGAGCTCGCGCGGCACGGTGCCGTCGAGTTCTGACGGCAGTTCGAGCGCCGAGGCGCTCACGCAGAGCAGCAGCGCGGCAAAGAGAAGGCAGAGCAGCCTTTTCATAGAAATCCCTCCACCATCTTGAGCAGGGCTTCCATCAGCGGCAGCGCGCAGACAAGCGCGCACAGCGTCCCCGCCGCGGCGAGCAGGCTCGACAGCGCGCTCTGCCCCGCATCCGCGCACAGCGCACAGGAAAAGCGCGCTACCAGCGCGATGGCCGTGACTTTGACGACCGGTACGAACAGCGTGAGCGGCAGATCCGTGAGCGATAGCGCCCGCTCGCAGAAGTCGAATAGCTCGGAGAGCGCGGGCAGCAGCATCGCGCAGCCGACGAGCACCGCCGCGAGCAGCAGAAGAAGCGAGAGCGCTTCGTCGCTCTTTTTGAGCAGCGCCGTCACGGCGCTCACGCACAGGCTCAACGCCGCAAGCTTGATGAGCAGCTCCATCTTAAAACCCAAACAGGCTCTTGATGAGATCGAACAGCGAGCTGATCTCCCGCACGAGCAGCATCATCGTCGTGATGAGACCGGCCAGGCTCACGAGCATTGCCTGATCCGGACGGTCCGAGCGCACGAGCAGCTGATTGAGCACGGCGACGACGATGCCCACCGCCGCGATCTTGAACACGAGGTCAATATCCATAGACGTCTTCCCTATGTAAAGCGTATATCCTTTTCAATAACGTTATAGCAGCAGAATACAGAGCATTGCCCCGCCTCCGAGGCACAGTGCCGCCGTGATGCGGCCCGTTTCGCGCTCCCTTTGCCGCAGCTCCTCTTCAAGGCGCGAGAGCTCGCTTGCCGCGAGCGTCAGCGCGGCGCAGACGCTTTCCTCATCCCCGCCGAGCGCGTGTCCCAGCGCCGATACAGTCTCCCGCTCCCGCGCGGCGACGGGCAGAGTCTTTGCGGCGTGCTCCCATGCAGAGGCAAGCGGTTCGCCGCGCGCAAGATTGGCGGTCACACCTTCAAAGAAGCCCGCGGCTTCCGGTTCGCAGCTCAAGTGACGCAGCAGCGCGGGCAGCGGCGTCAGCGTCAATCGGACGGCGCTCTCAAGAGCGAGGAACGCGCCCGAAAGCGCGCGGAGCGTCCTTTGCCGCAGTAAAGTACGTAAATGGAAACTCCTTTGCAGCCACAGCGCCGCACCGAGGATCAGCGCGCTGCCCGTCAGTCGGAGCATGGCAGGTCACCCACTTCGTAAGAACGTGCACCACCGTTCGAGCGGATGACGATGCAACGGCGAAACACCCTTGCGCGCAGAAGCTCCCGCCAGAGCGGCTTCTGGTGCAGCTCGTCAACGCTCGCGGCGTGGATGCTCGCGAGCAGCCCGACGCCGCAGTTCGCGGCCAAGCACATTGCGCGGATATCCTCCTCCGCCGTGATCTCATCGACCGCGATGACCTGTGGGTTCATGCCGCGCAGCACCATCGGGATGCCGACAGCCTTCGGGCAGAGCGAGAGCACGTCCGTGTGGTTGCCGAGCTCCATCTGCGCTCGCCCCTTGCAGCACACGGCGAGCTCGCAGCGCTCGTCGATGACCGCCACGCGCAGCGCGCGGTGTTCGCTGTCCCCGAGCGAGAGCACGCGGATGAGGTCACGCAGCAGCGTCGTTTTCCCGCCGCCGGGCGGCGAGAGAATGAGCGTGCTCAAAAACCGCCCGTCAGCGCTGAAGAGCTGCGGCGCAATGTCGCTCCCGAGCCCGATGTGCTCGCACACGATGCGCAGCGCGAGCGACGAAATGTCCTTCAGATTGCTTACCTCGCCGTCGCGCACGACGGCGCTGCCGCACACGCCGAGGCGGAACCCGCCCCGCAACGGCAAAAAGCCCTGCCGCAGTGTTTCGATGCAGGCATAGCGCGAATACTCCGTCACCGCGCCGAGCATCTGTTCGAGGTCTTCCGCCGTCACGAGCGACGCACGCCCGTCCGGCGCGGCATTCAGCTCGCCCTCCAGTGTCAGCACCGTCAGCGGGTGCATCACGCGAAGGCGCAGCTCCTCGACGCGCTCTTTCTGCTTGTCCGGCAGCGACAGGGCGAGACTTTTGAGCCGGTGCGGTAAAAACTCGCACGATTGTTCGTAGCGATAGATCCGTTCCAGACGTTCCACCGTTCCCACTTCCCTTCTTTGGTGTTAGTCCAATCTATGAGGCGGTGGACACGCTTATGCCGGTTTGTCCCGTTTCGGGCAAAAGAAAAAACGGGGAAATTCCCCGTTTTTTCGCGTTTGATTTTTTACTGGTTGCCGCAGGGGCACGCGCAGCCGCAGCCGCCGGGCACCGCCGCGGGCGGGAAGAAATCGTCCATCGGGAACTCCACCGCATCGAAGACCTTGCACGGGTCCTCGCAGCTGCAGTCGCCGCCGGCAAGCGTGCACTCGTTGGACGGAATGCAGTAGTCGTACACGGGGATGAGAAGCTGCGTGTCGCGCTCTAAGCGCACGGTCGAAAACTGGCCGAGCGAGATGCACACGCGGCGAATCGCGGACTCGTCGAAGATGATTGGCTCGTCGAATGCTGCCAGAATGCCCGCGGGCACGCCGCCGAGCGTACCGCGGTCACAGCCGCAGCGGCAGTTGCAGTTGTCGGCAAAGTGCGCGCACAGCAGCATCGGGTCGACGACCTCGACCACCGCGGTCGGGAGATTCGCCGTCAGGTTCAGCGGCGCATCAATGGCGTTCGCCTCGGGGATGGAAGAATAGATTTTCGCGCCGCTCTCGCTGCCGAAGAGCACGACGCGCTTATCAAAGGTTGCAAGACCCTCGATCTCGGTGTAGCGCGTGCTGCCGTTGAGCGCCTGTAAGGTGATGCGGTAGAAAAAGTGCATGTCGACGGTGTAGTACCCGCGGTTGAAGTTCACGGGCTCGACGTCGACAAACGTGTAGATGAGCTCGGCGCTGCCGCCGCGCAGCCCTTGTGCCGTGCTCAAAACGCTCTGCGCCGTGGCCGTGGGGTAAAAGCGCAAATCCTCAATGCAATCCTTGTCGCGGCAGGATGAATAGATCTTTTTCGTATGAATACAGACCGCCTCGCGCGCGCCGTTCGCGCCGCCGACGGGGCCTGCTGCTACTTTATCAGCCATAAAGCAAGAATACCTCCTATTTTAAGTACTGGAAAGTCGGGCGCGACCGCGCCTTTCTTTCACCCCAGTCTATGCCGCGCGCGAAAATGGGTGTGCCGCGTTCTTGGTGTTTTTGAAAAAGACCTATACAAGCGAAAAAAGGTGTGCTATACTAAATATAGTTTTTGACCGACTGATACCGACAACTTTTTGTGGTATTGGCAGTCATTTTGTGTTATGATCGCTGTAAATTCACCCGAGGAGGTGCGCTATGGGGCGCGTCGGTTTTATCCAGGACAAACTGGAGATCAAATTTCTCATTCTGTATGTTGCTGCCCGGCTCATCGAGCCGGTCCCGTTCGAGGCCATGCAAGAGTTGACGATGTGCGACGACGGCATCGACTTTTTTGACTTTTCCGAATGCCTGAGCAATTTGGTCGAGTCGCAGCATTTGACGCTTTCGGACGACGGGCTCTACGCCATCACGGAAAAGGGCCTACACAACGGCGCGATCTGCGAGTCGAGCCTTCCCTACTCTGTGCGCCTGCGCGCCGACAAGAACATCACGATCTTCAACCAGAAGCTTAAGCGCCGCGCGCAGATCCAGTCCGACATCGCGCCGCGCCGCAACGGGACCTACACGGTCACGCTCGCGTTCAACGACGACGAGAGCCAGCCTATTTTGAAGATGGAGCTCATGGTGCCCAAAGAGGTCATGGCGAAGGATCTCGCCGAGCGCTTCCAGAAAAATCCCGAGCAGCTCTACACCGGTGTTTTGAACACGCTCTTCTCCGAACCCGACGAGGGAAAATAACATACATATCAATATGCAAAAAAGAGACAGCCGTTCGGCTGTCTCTTTTTTGCTTCAATCTTCGCTTTTCTCATCCTGCGTCTCATGCAGCAGTTCTTCGACCGGGATGCCGTAGAGCTTCGCGAGCGCGCAGAGATTCGACGTGCTGGGGTCGGATGTGCCGTTCTCCCATTTGCTGACCGCCTGACGGCTGACGCCGAGCGTCTCGGCAACGAATTCCTGCGTCATCTGTTTTTCCGTCCGGTGCGCCTTGAGCGCCTCGCCGAGCGAGCGGCAGACGGCCTTCTTCTCCTCGCGCACGTCTTTGGACTTGATGTACTTTCGCAGCGCCTTGACGAGCAGCACGAAGAGGTAGATGATCGCGCCGTAGATCGCAAGCGCGATTGGGAATAAGATTAGAGTGAGTTGCATAGTTGTTCTCCTTTTCGTTTGATGCGCTCATCATAGCGAAAAGCAGCGGTTTCCTCCACCAACTATCGCGCAACTTCGCGTTGCGATAGGCAGATTTTCACTTTACCACAACGTTTTCCTTGCCGAAGCGCTCTTCTAAGTCGCGCACGAGCGAAGTGTGCAGGTCGCAGGTCGTGCCGATGAGCTTTCCTGTATCCGTCAGGCGAATGCGGACGTTGTTCTCTTTTCCCTCGAACATATAGAGGATTTTGCGGAGGATCGCCATCTCCGGCCCGTCAACCGACGGCAGACGCAGATAGAGCGTCTGCCCCGTCCGCTGCTGCGGCGCCTGCGCAGGCGCAACCGTTCCCGTCGAAAAATTGGCGTTCAGCGGACGGGCAAAGTCACACATGAGCTGCGGTGCCTTTTCATCGCGCACAGAGAGCGTACCCGTGACGTAAATGACCTGCCCCTCCTGCAAATAGCTTCCGTACTGCTCGAGCGCGCGCGTGAAGCAGAGCATTTCGATGGCTCCCGTGCCGTCTTCGAGCGTCACGTAAGCCATGAGGGTATTTTTCTTCGTCATCTTCGTCTTGCTCGCGGTTACAACACCGGCGAGTGAAATTTTCTGCCCGTCGGAGAACGTCGTCGGCCCTGCCTCCTGCGCAAAGTCCTCCATCACGCGGCCGATAGCGGCCGCACCGGACGAGCGGACGAGCGAGCGGTAGGCGTCCATCGGATGGCCGGTGAGGTAAAGCCCTGTCGTGGCCTTTTCCATTGCCATGAGCTCCTGCGGCGTGAATTCGGGAATGTCGGGCAGGACGAGCGTGGCCTGCTGCGCGGTCTCCGCGCCCATGCCGAAAAAGTCGATCTGCCCCTCCACGTTCGTGCGGTTGCCCTCGGCGATGCCGTCCATCACCTTTTCGTAGACAGCGATGAGCTGCGAGCGCTTCGCGCCCGTCGAATCGAACGCGCCTGCGCGGATCAGGTTCTCGACCGCACGCTTATTGATCTCCATGCCGTCCATGCGGCGGCAGAAATCCTGAAAGTCGACGAACGGGCCATTGAGCTCGCGCTCCTGCATCATGCGCAGGATCAGCCCGCGGCCAATATTCTTGATGGCGACGAGACCGAAGCGAATGCCCTCGGGCTCGACCGTGAAGCGGTCGGCGGAATGGTTGACGTCCGGCGGCAGGAGCTTGATGCCGCACTCGCGGCACTCATTGAAGTATTCACCCACCTTGTCGGACGAGTCGAGCACGCTCGAGAGCAGTGCCGCCATGTATTCTTTCGTATAGTGGCACTTGAAGTATGCCGTCTGATATGCGACGACCGCATAGGCCGCGGCGTGCGCCTTGTTGAACGCATAGTTCGCGAAGGCGTAAATTTCCTCGTAAATTTCCTGCGCGGCCTTCTCGTCGATGCCGTTTGCCACGCAGCCGGAGATATTGCGCACGGGATCGCCGTGCAGAAACGCCTCGCGCTCGCGCTCGATGTCCTTGACCTTCTTCTTGCTCATCGCGCGGCGCAGCATGTCTGCCTGGCCGAGCGAGTAGCCAGCGAGCTGCTGGAAGATCTGGATGACCTGCTCCTGATACACGATGCAGCCATAGGTGATCGACAGGATCGGCTCAAGCTGCGGAATGAGGTATGTGACCTTTTTCGGGTCGTGTTTGCAGGCAATGAATTTCGGAATGGACTCCATCGGCCCCGGACGGTAGAGCGCAATCAAAGCCGTGATGTCTTCGATGTTCTGCGGCTTTAAGCTGACGCACACGCCCGTCATGCCGCTCGATTCGAGCTGGAAGACGCCGGACGTCCGCCCCGCGGCCAGCATTTCGTAGGTTGCGGCGTCATTTTCAGGAATACCGGCAAGAGTAAAGTTTTTATCCTTTTCACGAATCGTCTTGACTGCGTCATCTAGAATCGTGAGGTTGCGCAGGCCAAGGAAGTCCATTTTGAGAAGGCCCAGCTCTTCGAGCGTCGTCATCACGTACTGGCAGACGATCGTATCGTCGTTTCGCGCCAGCGGCACATAGTCGACGACAGGCCGCTTCGTGATGACCACGCCGGCGGCGTGCGTCGAGGCGTGGCGCGGCATGCCTTCAAGGGCGCGTGCCGTGTCGATGAGCTTTTTCACCTGCTCGTCGCCCTCGTACTTTTCGCGCAGCTCGCGCGAGATGCGCAGCGCGTCGTCGAGCGTGACGTGCGGCCCTGCGGGGACGAGCTTGGCGATGACGTCGCAGTCGGCATAGCTCATATTGAGTGCGCGGCCCACGTCGCGGATAACGCCGCGCGCGGCCATCGTGCCGAACGTGACGATCTGGGCGACGTGATCGTCGCCATATTTGCGGCGGACGTAGTCCACGACCTCGCCGCGGCGCGTATCGCCGAAGTCCATGTCGATATCAGGCATGGACACGCGCTCGGGATTCAGAAAGCGCTCGAAAAAGAGGCCGTATTTCATCGGCTCGATGTCTGTGATCGACAGGCAGTACGAAACGATACTGCCCGCCGCGCTGCCGCGGCCCGGACCGACGGGGATACCGACGCTCTTGGCGTAGCGCACAAAGTCGGAGACGATCAAAAAGTAGTCGACAAAGCCCATGCGCTCGATCATGTTCTGCTCGTATTCGAGCTGCGCGCGCTGCTTGTCCGTCCCTTCGCCATAGCGCTGGGCGAAGCCGTCGGCGCAGAGCTTTTTGAAGTATGTGAGCGAGGTGTAGCCCTCCGGCACCTTGAATTCCGGCAGGTGGTACTTGCCGAACGTAAACTCCAAATTGCAGCGCTCGGCGATCTTGCCGGTGTTCTCGACCGCCTCGGGATAGTCGGGAAACAGCGCCGCCATCTCCTCGGTCGAACGAAGGTAGAAGCGCTGCGGCTCATAGCGCATGCGGTTTTCGTCGTCCACGGTCTTGCCCGTCTGGATGCAGAGCAGCACATCGTGCGCGTAGGCATCTTCTTTTCGAAGATAGTGCGCGTCATTTGTCACGACGAGCGGGAGACCCGTCTCCTCGTGCAGGCGCAGGATGCCCTTGTTGACGATGGCCTGATCGCGGATGCCGTGGTCCTGCAATTCAAGATAAAAGTGCTCGGGGCCAAAGATTTCAGATAGTGTTAAGGCATATTCCTTGGCACCGTTGTAGTCGCCATTGCGGAGCCTTCTCGGGATCTCACCGGCGAGACACGCCGAGAGCGCGATGAGGCCCTTGGAGTGCTCGCGCAGAAGATCCAGGTCGATGCGCGGCTTGATGTAAAAGCCCTCGACGTGCGCCATCGAGACGAGGTAGGAAAGATTCCGATAGCCCTCCTCATTCTCGCACAGCAGCACGAGATGGCGGGCCTCGCTGTCGAATTCGTGCTGCTTGTCAAAGCGTGTGCGCGGGGCGACGTACACCTCACAGCCGATGATGGGCTTGATGCCCTCGGCCTTGCAGGCGCGGTAAAAGTCGACCACGCCGTACATCACGCCGTGGTCGGTGATGGCGCAGGCGGTCTGCCCCATCGACTTGACGAGCTTGGGGAGGTCGCGGATACGGCACGCGCCGTCGAGCAGGCTGTATTCGGTATGGACATGTAAATGGGCAAACGACATGGCGCGCTCCCTCCTATTCGTTCTCTTCTTTTTTTGCGATCTCCATGAGCTTTCGGATGCGGTGATTCAAACACGACTTCGTCAGCGGCGGGTCAAATGTCGCCGCCAATTCTGAAAGCGTCAGCTCTGGCTGAAGTAACCGCGCGACAGCGACCTCCTGCAATATGACGGGCAGGTCGTTGATCGCACCGGACTCGGTCAAGCGTGTAAAGGCTTCCACCTGTTCACGTGAGGCCAGCACTGCTTTGTCAAGGTTGGCCGCGTCGCAGTTTACGCGCCGGTTCACGGTATTTCGCATTTCCTTTTCGATTTTGGCCGACATGATCTCAAGCGCGCGCCCCGGCGCGCCGATGAGCGTCAGCAGGTCTTCGATATGGGTGCTGCTCTTAAAATATGTAATGAGATTATTCTGCCGCATGACATTTTTCGGCTCAAAGCCCATGTCGCGCAGCAGCGCCTCGACCTCGCGCCCCGCCTGCACGTGCGAGGTCGCAAGCTCTAAGTGATACCGCTTTTGCGGGTCGGTCACGCTGCCGCCGGACAAAAATGCCCCGCGTAGGAACGACGCCCGACAGCACTCTTCTTCAAGCAGCGCAAAGTTCAGGTGCAGCGCAAAATGCGCCCGGCGATCGTAGCCGAGCGCGCGCCAGATCGTGTCGAGCTTGTCCTCCTGCGTGATGCGGAAGACGAGCTTGCCGCCGTCCTTCGACTTGTCAGGGAGTTCGTCAAAGCGCAGGGAAAATGCCTTTTGGAAGAGCTTTGGGAGACGCGCGGCGAATTCGTCATTTTCCGTGACGATGCGCACCTCGTTTGCGGTGAATGCGCTGGCGTACAGCAGCACGCCGCAGCCCTCGGCCACGGCGCAGCAGCTCCGGTTGATCGGAACCTTGCAGAGCTCCGCTTTTACGTCATAGGCGAACGACATGCCGCCACCTTCTTTCGTTTCAAAAACTTGCTTCAGCCGCGCGTGATGTCGCGGTGATTTTCAAACGCGGGATAGCCCAGGGCCGTGAGGTAGGACGCGATGCAGCGCGCGACGGACACGCTGCGGTGGTGCCCGCCCGTGCAGCCGACGGCGATGACGAGCGTGCTCTTCCCTTCCTCTGCGTAGAGCGGAAGCAGAAATGAGAGCATTCCCTCGAGTTTGTCGATAAACGTCTTCGTCTGCGGGAACGAGAACACGTAGTCATAGACCTCACTGTCCATGCCAGTCTTGTGCTTGAGCTCCGGCACGTAAAAGGGATTGGGCAGGAAGCGCACGTCGAATACCAGGTCGGCTTCCAGCGGGATGCCGTATTTGAAGCCGAATGAGACGATGTTCACGCTCAGCTTGCCGCGCGCGCTCTTGTCGCCAAAGAGACCGTAGAGCTCATTTCTGAGCTTGGCTGCGGGCATGAGCGTCGTGTCGATGATAAAGTCGGCGTGCTCGCGCAGCGGGCGCAGCAGCTCCTGCTCGCGGTGCATCGCCTGCTCGATGGTCATGCCGTCGGCCATGAGCGGGTGGCGGCGGCGCGTCTCCTTGTAGCGCTTGATGATGGTCTCAAGGTCTGCCGTGACGAACAGCAGCCGGCAGATATCGCCGCCCTGCTTGAGCCGCTCCATTGCGTCTAAAATCCCCTGAAAGTTGCCGTTGCCCGAGCGGATGTCGCTCACGAGCGCGACGCGGTCATAGCGGCCGTCGCTCTGCGCGCAGAATTCGGCAAATTTCAAAATGATGTCCGCCGGTACGTTGTCCACCGTATAGTAGCCCATGTCCTCCAGATAGGTGGCGGCGCTGGACTTGCCCGCACCGGACAGACCGGATATGATCAGAATTTCCATCGTTGTCTCTCTTTCTATTTACCGGATGATCTTGACCTCCGGCTCCAGCATCACGCCGTGCGCGTCGTAAACGGTCTTCTGTACCTTTTCGATGAGGGCGAGCACATCGGCGCAGGTCGCGCCGCCGACGTTCACGACGAAGCCCGCGTGCTTGCTTGATACCTCTGCCCCGCCGACGCGGCAGCCTTTGAGGCCGCAGCCCTCGATCAGCGGGCCCGCGTAGTAGCCGGTCGGGCGCTTGAACGTGCTGCCCGCGCTCGGCAGCTCGAGCGGCTGGCTCGCCTTGCGCCGCGCCATCAGATCGTCCATCTTTGCCTTGATGGCGTCCGGATCACCCGATTCGAGCTTGACCTTCGCGCCGAGGACGATGCCCTCGCCCGCGGAAAACACGCTGTGGCGATAAGAAAAATCCAGCTCCGCAGGTGTTAAAACCTTCACGCCGTCGGGATACAGCGCCGTCACTTCGGTGACAACATCCCTGAGCTCGCCGCCGTAGGCGCCTGCGTTCATCACGACGCCGCCGCCGAGCGTGCCGGGGATGCCGTGGGCAAATTCCAGGCCCGTCAGGCCGTTTTTCCATGCGAACAGCGCGAGCTTCGCGAGCGACACGCCTGCGTCCGCCGCGATCTCGCCCTCGTCCGTCAGCTCAATATGAGAAAGCTCGGCGGACGTGTCGATGACCACAGTGTTAAGGCCCTTGTCGGCGACGAGCAGGTTCGTGCCGTTGCCGATCAGCAGCGGCTTGACGCCTGCATCCTGCAAAAAGCCCATCAGCACAACGAGCTGCTCGCGCGTTTTCGGAAAGGCCATGCGTTTGGCCGGCCCCCCGATGCGGAACGACGTATGCTTTGCCATCGGCTCATCTGCGGCCCATTTGAGGTCGGGCAGATAGTCATGGATCTGGCGGTCGAGTGCGGTTTCCCAAGACATAGATGCTCCTCCGTTCACGGATTCTGGTTTTTCAGCTCATTTTCGCGGGTCACGCGGTCAATGTGGCCGTCGATCTGCGCGGCGAATTCGCGCGCGGAGTTGAAGCCATGCTTCTTCTGGCGGTTGTTCATCGCTGCCAGCTCCACGATCGCGGCGAGGTTACGGCCCGCACTGACGGGAATGGTGATCTGCGGCACGGGCACATCAAGGATGGTCGTGTCGTTTTCGTCGAGACCCAGACGGTCATAGAATTTGTCATCCTCCCACTTTTCAAACTGGATGACAAGGTCGATCTGCGTCGAATCCTGCACTGCACCCACGCCGAAGAGCTTTTCCACGTCGATGACGCCAACGCCGCGCACCTCAAGGTAGTTGCGGATGAGCTCAGGCGCCGTGCCGGAGAGCGTCGAGCCGATGCGTGTGATCTCGACCGCGTCGTCGGCGACGAGGCGGTGGCCGCGCTTGATGAGCTCGATGGCCGTCTCACTCTTGCCGATGCCGCTGTCGCCGAAGATCAGCACGCCCTCGCCGTACACGTCGACAAGCACGCCGTGGCGTGTGATGACGGGCGCGAGCGCGTGGTTCAGGTAGTCGATCGTCATGGCGGTGAACTCGACGGACGTGTACTTCGTGCGAAGCAGCGTGCGGCCGTGCTTTTGCGCCATCTCGAGGCACTCAGGGAAAACATCTAAATTGCGCGAGATGACCAGCGCCGGGATCTCGTAGCAGAACAGGTCTTCAAAGCGCTTGCGCCGCTCCTCGGCCGAGTAGCCGCGCAGGAACGTCACCTCGCTCTTGCCGATGATCTGCAATCTTCTCGGGTCAAAATAATCGAAAAAGCCGATGAACTGGAGGCCGGGGCGGTTGACGTCCGTGATGGTCAAGATCTCGGTGTCGTAATCCGTGCCCTTGTTGATGACCTCCATCTGAAATTTTTCTACGATGTCCTTTACGCGGACGGAGCGATTGGTATTCATAGTTCCCTCCATGCGGGCCTTGGCCCGCGTGATAAAATACACTTTAATTATAATCGCTGCCCCCCTTTTTTACAAGCGAAAACGCCCTGCCGCGCCACGCTTTTTTCGCATTTGCGCCGCGAGCGGAAAAATTACAGATTTTTTCATCTTTTTTGAAAATAGTACTTGCATTTTGTGATGCAATCTGTTATAGTATCAACTGCTTGTGAAAGACCAAGCCTTGATTTGACTACAGCAAGGAGGTGCAACGGATGGCAAAGTGCGAGTTTTGCGACAAGGGTGTTGCGTTCGGTATCAGAGTTTCCCACTCTCACCGTCGTTCCAATCGTCCCTGGAAGCCCAACGTCAAGCGCGTGAAGGCTATCGTCAATGGTACGCCCCGCCATGTCTATGTTTGTACCCGCTGTCTGCGTTCCGGTAAGGTTACCCGCGCGATCTAAGCGACAAACAGATTAGAAGCACTGCAAAAGCAGTGCTTCTTTTTTTGCCCAGATAACCGCTAAAATACTTGTGTTCCTATCTCTCTTTCAATATAATGAATCATATGGTAGGGATTCACCGAACCGGAAGCTATGGGGGGGTTATTTTGATAAAAATATTTGTCCAATACCTGCTCACGCCAATTCCCTTTCTCCTAACTTTTGTTACACCAATTCTATTCTTCCTCATCAGCCGCAAATATGTCTGGCTCAGCATCCCGTTGACCGTGCTTGTCGAACTGCTCGTCAATTGGAGAAATTTTACCTATTATGAATCGCGCGGCCTGATGATCTTGGTAACTCTGTTTCAGCTCGTTGTAATGGCGATTGTCATCATTCTGCTGAAAACAGTTCTTTCAAAAAAGAAAACGTAGCCTTTTGTAAAAAGTCTCACAGCGTTTTTATCTGTAATGGATGCGCGGCAACTGTAAAGTAGCAAAGCTGTTAACGGCTGCCCAATCGTGTCGTAGCAGTACAAAGTCGAATTGTCCACTATTAGCGAACAACCAGAGTACAGAACGCAGAGAATCCTTTTCGAAAAAAGCCGCCCATCGGGCGGCTTTTCCTTATTGATGTGCATCACAGCGGTTTGCTGTACATTTCCTCGACCGCGCCCAGGGCGGGACGCCTCCTTCCACTCGGCTCAAAGCCGAACGATTTATAGAATTGAATCGCCCGTGTATTGTTCTCGAACACCCAGAGCACGAGCTTTTCATATCCTGCTTTTTTGACATCTGCAAGCACACGTTCCATCATTGCTCGACCGTATCCCTTGCGCCAGTTTTCCTGAAGGGAATGAAGGCAGATCAACTCAGCATAGCCCGCCATGTTTGCGTCCCGCGCAACGCTCCACCAAGCGATGCAGTGCGGCTTGCCATCCAATTCCATAAGGTAACCGTTCCCGAACCCTTCATCCAAAATCCGACGATAGATTGCGGCAGTCGATTCCAGCGCGGTACATTCTGCAAGGATATCTGCGGGAACGATCTCCCGGAATGCTGCCTTCCAGCTTTCCGTCTGCACATAGGCAAGACTATCTTCGTCGCCAGGCCGCACATTTCTGATTTGCTCCATCGTTATCCCCTAAAAACGTAATCTGCTTTTAACTTTTGACCCAGTATAGCAGGAACGTGGATGGTGTGCAAGCATTTGAATAAAAAGGAGCACTGCTGAATCAGTGCTCCCATAAATCCATCGCCATGTACTTTTTCGTTTCTTTGAAAGAGAGCTTTTCGTAAAGACGTAGGGCAGTTTCATTGCGTGATAGAACCTTGAGCTCGACGCGGCAGGTGCCGCTCTCCGCTGCAAAGGACTTGAATGCAGAAATGAGCTGTGCGGCACAGCCTTTCCGGCGGTATGCCTCCTCAACGTATAGTGCATCGAGAATCGCGATTGGCTTTACAAACATGCCGGGAATTTCGTAGAGAAAACCGTATAAGAAGGCGATGATCTCTCCTTCGTCTTCGATCAGCAGGAGCTTGTGGCCCTCCAAGCCAATCCGGTCGAGATAATTATCGGTGACGACATACGAACCATTCAAATTAGAATCGTACTGCGCCTCATCATGGATGAGCTTTGTCAGTAGCTCGTCTAAACGAGCCGCATCCGCAGGGGTGGCATCTCTTAACTTCATACGTTGTTGCTCCTTCCTTTATTTTTCCGCGCGGAACTGCACCATCTTCTCGTTGAGCTTCTTATAGATATGCTCGCGGAACCAGGGCTCGCTGCTGGCTTCCACCGCGCCCTCGGGCGTGAACCATTTTACGCCGCTGTTCTCGTCGGGCTTGACCGTGAGCACGTTCGTGTCGTCCGCGATGAGAAGGTATGTTACATTCAGATGCAGGTGCGAGGAGACGTACTTCCCGCGCTTCATGTGGCCGTCGACGGTCAGCACCTCGAGCGAGAAAATGTCCTTGCTCGCGGGACGGACGTTTTTCACGCCGCTCTCCTCGCGGACCTCCTTGAGCGCGACGGCGAGCAGGTTCTCTTCCCCATCGGCGTGCCCGCCGAGCCACGACCACGAATCGTAGATGTTGTGATACGCCATCAGCACGCGGTCGAAGCGCTCGTTCACCACCCAGGCCGACGCCGTCATGTGCGCCAGTGCATTTTCCCGCGTAAACACATCCTTAAACGCGCGCAGACAGTCGAGAATCAATCCCCTATCCCGCTCCTCCTGCTCATTGTAAGGCTGGTAATTCTCAATTTGCGTCAAAATATCCATCGTTACCCTCAATATATTTTTTCGCGCCCGCAGGCGCAAAAGCCTCGCAGAGTTTGCGCCGCGCACAGCGCAAATAAATTTAAATCGTAATTTGTCACGACATGCGCGTGACAAATTACTCTTCTCGCTCCGCGCGTGTCGCAGCCGCCCTGCGGGCGGCAAGGCACGAAGCGGAGTGTATCTTACTCAAAAAAGCGGCCCTTGGGCCGCTTTTTTGAAATAATCATAACCAGCTGCAATCGCTTTCCTTCTTCGGCGTGCGGCTCATCAGAACGCCGATGAGCGGCGCGGCGCTCTTGCCCTCGTAGAGGACCTCGTACACTGCCGTCGAGATCGGCATCTCTACGCCGTAGCGCTGCGCGAGCTCGTGCGCGCTGCGCGCAGCATAATAGCCCTCGACGACCGCGCCGACCTCGTCCATGGCCTCCTGCGCGCTCTTGCCCTGACCGATCAGGATGCCCGCGCGATGGTTGCGTGAGTGCATCGACGTACACGTGACGATGAGATCGCCCATGCCGGCAAGACCGGCGAGCGTCTCCTTGCGCCCGCCCATGCACTCGGCCAAGCGCGAGATCTCACTCAGCGCGCGGGTGATGAGCAGCGCACGGGTGTTGTCGCCCATGCCGCAGCCGTCGCTGATGCCGCAGCACAGCGCCGCGACGTTCTTGAGCGCGCCCGCAAGCTCCACGCCGACGACGTCGTCGTGCGTGTAGACGCGGAAGACCTCGTTCATGAACGCGCGCTGCACGGCCTCGGCGCTCGCCTGATCGGCGGACGCCGCCACACAGCCCGTCGGCAGACGGCGCGCGACCTCCTCGGCGTGCGAGGGGCCGGAGAGCACTGCGATACGATAGCCCTCGCCGCATTCCTGTGCGATGATCTCGCTCATGCGCAGGTGCGTTCCGCGCTCAATGCCCTTCGTGAGCGAGACGAGCAGCGTGCCTTTTTTCAGGTGCGGCGCAGCCTCATGCGCAACGGAGCGCAGTGCAAACGACGGCGACGCGAAGACGGCCATCTCCGCATTTTGGAGCACCGCTAAGTCGCTCGTGACGGCGATGCGCTCGGGAATGCGCACGCCTTTGAGTAAAGGATTTTCCCTTGTCTTATCCAGCAATTCCGCCTTTTTCGGGTCGTGCGACCAGAGCGCGACGGTATGGCCGTTGTCCGATAACAGCATCGCGGCGGCGGTACCCCAGCCGCCCGAGCCAAGCACTACAATGTTCATTCGTCCTCCCCCGGCTTGGGCGCGTTCACATGGAAATGGAACTTGCTCTCCGTACCGCTTAAGAGTCTTTTGATGTTGCTGCGGTGCGCCCACAGCACAAGAAGCGAAATGCACGTGCCGAGCACTGTGCAGGCCGTGTTATGGAACACGAAATACGTGGTAAACGGCAGGCTGACCGCCGCGGCGACCGAGCCGAGCGACACATAGCGCGTCGTGAGCCACAGCACGACGAACGCGCCCCAGCCGACGAGCGCGATGCGCCAGTCGAGAAGCAGCAGCAGCGTGCCGCTGCACAAAATGCCCTTGCCGCCCTTGAAGCCGTAAAACACCGGAAACATGTGGCCGATGACGCAGAACAGCGCACCGAAATACTTGCCCGCGGCGCCCCAGCCGAGAAGATAGCCCAGAAAATAATTGCCCAGCAGCACCGCGCCGACGGCCTTGAGCATGTCGAACGCGATGACCATGGGCGCACACTTTGCGCCGTAATTGCGGTAAAAATTTGTCAGGCCCGCGTTGCCGCTGCCGTGGCGGCGCACGTCGTCATGGTAGAAAATGTGCGACGTTGCGATCGCGCCGTTGATGCAACCCAAAAGATACGACAGCACCGCAACGGCGACCGGTGCGCCATACAGCACTACTGCTGCGAACGTAGTGACCTCATCAGGATAAATTCCCATCAGTCTTCCTTATCCCCCTTCTCGCGAATGGACATGATGACCGGCGTACCCTCGAGTCCGAAGACGTTGCGGATGCAGTTTTCAAGGTAGCGCTGGTAGGAGAAATGGAAGAGCTTGCGCTCGTTGCAGAACACGACAAAGTGCGGCGGGCAGACGCCGACCTGCGTCATGTAATAGATCTTCAGTCTGCGGCCACGGTCCGTCGGCGGCTGCACGCGCGTCTGCGCGTCGGCCAGAATGTTATTGAGCATGCCGGTCGAAATGCGCATGCAGGACTGATTGTGCACGTAGTTGATCATCTCGAACAGGCGCGGCACACGCTGGCCCGTCGCCGCCGAGATGAAGAGGATCGGCGCATAGGTCATGTAGGAGAGGTCGCGGCGGATGTCGTCGCGCATCTTGTCCATGGTCTTGCCGTCCTTTTCGACCAGGTCCCACTTGTTCACGACGATGATGCAGGCCTTGCCTGCCTCGTGCGCGAGGCCCGCGACCTTCGTATCCTGCTCGGTCACGCCCTCCTGTGCGTCGATCATGATAAGGCACACGTCCGCACGGTCGATGGCCATCGTGGCGCGCAGCACGCTGTAGCGCTCGATCACGTCGTCGACCTTCGACTTTTTGCGCATGCCGGCGGTGTCGATGAAGACATACTTGCCCTGCTCGTTTTCAAAGTACGAGTCGATGGCGTCGCGCGTCGTGCCCGCAACATTGCTGACGATCATGCGCTCGGTGCCGAGAATGCGGTTCGTCAGCGATGACTTGCCGACGTTGGGTTTTCCGATGATGGCGACCTTGATGACGTCCTCATCCTCTTCCTCGTCATCCTCGGGCGGGAAATACTGTAAGCACGCGTCGAGCAGGTCGCCCGTGCCGTGGCCGTGCACGGCGGAAACGGCGATGGGATCGCCGAGGCCTAAATTGTAGAACTCATAAAAATCAGGGTCGACCCGTCCGGTCGAGTCCATCTTGTTGACCGCCAGCACGATGGGCTTGCGGGATCGCAGCAGCATATTCGCGACCTCCTGATCGGAAGCCGTCAGGCCGGTCTTCACATCCGTCAGGAAAATGATGACGTCCGCGTGCTGAATGGCGATTTCCGCCTGCTCGCGCATGAACGACAAGATCTGATCGTCCGTGCGCGGTTCGATACCGCCGGTGTCCACCAGACGGAATTTGCGGCCGCACCACTCGCTCTCGCCGTAGATGCGGTCGCGCGTGACGCCCGGCGTATCCTCGACGATGGAGAGCCGCTGGCCGATGAGCTTATTAAACAGCATGGACTTGCCAACGTTCGGCCGTCCAACGATCGCAACCAAAGGTTTCATCTCTCTGCCTCCTTTATTCCAAAGCGGCGCGCGATCGCACCGCTCTTTATCGCAAAGCAAAATATTACAAATACAGTATAACCGAATTTTCGAGGTTACGCAAGGCTAACCTTCTCTTGCGGCATAAGAAAAAGCTGAGTGGAGTTCCACTCAGCTTTTCTTAACGATTTTCGTTCCGAATGAATTATTCGGCTGCGACCTTGGACTCGATGACCTTGACCTGACGGCCGTTGTAGGTACCGCATTCCGGGCACATTCTGTGAGGCTGGTGCAGAGCGCCGCACTTCGGGCACGCAACGAGCGCGGGAGCGGTGAGCTTCCAGTGAGAAGAACGTCTCTTATCACGTCTCTGACGGGATACTTTCCCCTTGGGGACTGCCATGTTGACACCTCCTTAAAGTTAAGCTGAATGAACAGCGAATTTATTGTTCCAAAAGCTTTGCGAGGGCTGCTAACCTGGGGTCGACTTCCTTTTTGCAGCGGCACTTCTCATAGTTGAGGTTGACGCCGCAGCCGGAACACAAGCCCCTGCAATCCTCGCGGCAAAGGGTCTTGCTTGGCATATTGAGGATGAACGTCTCCCGCGCCAGCTCGCTGAGATCAACGGTTCCGTTGTCCAGCAGCAGGATATCGTCGTTGTCGTCTTCCTCCAGTTCCTCAGCGAGCAGACACTCGAACGGGACCTTGTACGGAAGATCAAACGGCGCTCCGCAGCGATCGCACACGGCGGAAAGCGTTGTAGTCAGGTCAAACTGCAACCGCAGCATCCCCGCAATGTTCTCTGCCTGCCCTACCACTGAGACCGGCCGAACCGCAGGACACACGCCGCCGAAGTCCACATCAGAAAAGTCCTCTGTAAAGTCAAAGGGAATTCTGCCTCCGGGGGTGTTAATGATACGTTTTACATCTAAAACCATGCTACACCTCGCAATGACACGAGTGATATTATAGAGGACGTTTTCTCGATTGTCAAATACTTTTTTCACGGTTGCGGCAAAAATTTTGACAGGATTTCTTTACTTTTTTTGCCCGCTATCGTACAATAGCAGAAAATCGCGCGCTGCGCAAGCGGAGGTGCCGCCCATGCGGGAGTTTCACATCGGAAAAAATGACGAAAATCAGCGGCTTGACCGCTTTCTCGGCAAGGCCATCCCCCTGCTGTCCGCGTCGCTCGCGCAGAAGTACATCCGCCTAAAGCGCATCAAGGTCAACGGCGCACGCGCCCAGCGCGACCAGAAGCTCGTCGCGGGCGATATTTTGCAGTGCTACATCAACGACGAATTTTTCGAGTCGCCGAGCGAGGAAAACGTCTACCTCACGATCACGACGCCGCGGCTCAAGATCGTCTACGAGGACGAGAACATCATGCTGCTCGACAAGCCCGCGGGAATGCTTGCCCACGCCGACGAGCACGAGAAAGTCAATACGCTCGTCAACCACATGCTCGCCTACCTCTATCAAAAGCGCGAGTGGCGGCCACGCGAGGAGAACGCCTTCACCCCCGCCCTCTGCAACCGCATCGACCGCAACACTGGCGGCATCGTCATCGCGGCGAAAAATGCCGAGGCGCTGCGCATTCTGAACGACAAAATTCGCGACCGCGAGATCGCCAAGTATTATTTGTGTATCGCCCTCGGCCGCGTCGAGCCGCCGAAGGGCCGCATCGAGTGCTTTCTGCGCAAGGACGAGAAGAGCAACACCGTCCGCGTTTACCACCGCCCCGTGCCGGACGGCCGCAGCGCGATCACCTTATACCAAACGCTCCAGACGCGCGGCGAGCTGTCACTTCTGGAGGTCGAGCTGCTCACGGGCCGCACGCATCAGATCCGCGCGAGCATGGCCGACCTCGGCCATCCCCTGCTCGGCGACGGCAAGTACGGCGTCGGCAGCGTGAACCGCAAATACGGCGAAACGCATCAGGCGCTCTACTCCTATCGCCTGCGTTTCGACTTCCCCACCGACGCGGGCATTCTCGAATATCTGCGCGGGCGGGAATTTCAGGTGGACGAAGTGCCGTTCCAAAAGAAATATTTTAGTTAAATCCCACAAGCGGAGAGCCATAACACGGCTCTCCGCTTTCTCATTTTGAAAAAGTTCAAAATATTGAACTTTTTGTTAAATATACTCTTGCAATTTTGCGCGCTGTGTGTATAATGATTTCGGTTTAGCAAAAACTGACCAAAAGTTTAGTATATCAAACGAGGAGGCATGTGCATGGACATCGGCAATAAGATCAAGCAGCTGCGAACGCGACAGGGACTAACTCTGGAGGAGCTTGCCAGCCGAAGCGAGCTCACGAAGGGGTTCTTGTCCCAGTTAGAGCGCGACCTCACCTCCCCCTCGATCGACTCGCTCAGCGATATCCTCGAGGCCCTCGGCACCAACCTCTCGGAATTCTTCCAGGAGGATAAAAACGACCAGTTTGTCTTCCGCTCCGAAGACTTTTTCGTCGACGAGCGCGAGAACTGCACCGTCAACTGGATCGTTCCCAACACGCAGAAAAACCAGATGGAGCCCATTTTATTGGAACTTCCCGCCGGCGGCGAATCGTTCGAGGTCGAGCCGCACAACGGCGAGGAGTTCGGCTACGTGCTTGACGGCAGCGTCATTTTAGAGTGCGACGGCGAACGCAGCGTTGTGCGCCGCGGCGAAACGTTCTATCTCCACGGCAGAACGTTCCACTACCTCAAAAATGAACGCAAGACCACCGCGCGCATCCTCTGGGTCTGCACGCCCCCGCTTTTCTAATTACTACATCATGATTTAAGTGAGGATATCGGAACATGGCCGAAGAAAAGAAAAAGATCATTCAATTCAAGAACATCGTCAAGAGCTTTGAGGACGGACAGGTCGTTCTCAAGGGCGTCTCTCTTGACATTTACGAAAATGAGTTCGTCACGCTGCTCGGCCCATCTGGCTGCGGCAAGACGACACTGCTGCGCATCCTCGGCGGCTTTTTGCAGCCGAGCGAGGGCAAGGTGCTCTTCGACGGCGAGGACATCGTCAGCGTCCCGCCCTACAAGCGCGAGATCAACACTGTCTTCCAGAAGTATGCCCTCTTCCCCCACATGGACGTGTACGACAACATTGCCTTTGGCTTGACGCTCAAAAAGGAGCCGAAGGACGTCATCGAGCAGAAAGTCATGCGTATGCTGCGCCTTGTTAGCCTTGAGGACTATGCCCACCGCAACGTGACCGAGCTCTCCGGCGGCCAGCAGCAGCGCATCGCCATCGCCCGCGCGCTCGTTAACGAGCCAAGCGTGCTGCTGCTCGACGAGCCGCTCGGCGCGCTCGACTTAAAGCTCCGCAAGGAGATGCAGCAGGAGCTCAAATACATCCAGCAGGAGGTCGGCATCACGTTCATCTTCGTCACGCACGATCAGGAAGAGGCGCTGACGATGTCCGACAAGATCGTCGTCATGAATGCGGGTGAAATTCAGCAGATCGGTACGCCGACCGAAATCTACCGCACCCCCGTCAACGAATTCGTCGCCAAGTTCATCGGCGAGACGAACATCATCGACGGCGTCATGCTTGAGGATGACCTCGTTATGTTCGAGGACAAGAAGTACGCCTGCCGTGCCCGCGGCTACAATAAGAACGAAAAGGTCGACGTCGTCATCCGCCCCGAGCACCTCGACATTGTCCCGCGTGCCGAGGGTATGCTCAAGGGCACGGTCAAGTCTCAGCTTTTCAAGGGCATGCACTATGAAACCGTGGTCGAAACGCGCGTCGGTACGTCCATCACCGTGAAGATGCAGGTCTCGCAGGACCGCCCTGTCTACAACGAGGAAAAGGGCGAGAAGATCAGTGCGAACGCCTTCCTTCTGGACGTGGAGGACGTCGAAGAGCTCGACGATGCCAAGGTCGTCGCCCTCGCCTCTGCCGAGGCGTGGGACGCCGAGACCGAGGAGCCCATCTCCATCAAGACCGTCGAATACGACATCAAGCCCGAGACCGGCAACTACACCGTGACCTTTGCCACCGCGAACGACACGTCTATCACCGTCAAGGTGCTCGTCGTAGCGCAGAACCGCGTCGAGAGCAAGGTCTATCAGGAAGAAATTTACGCGATGAACTTCTTCAAAAAGGTCGAGGACATTCAGGAGAGCATCGCGCTCGACACCGACCTTGAGACCTGGGCCAGCGCGTCGGCGTGGTCCCTCGAAGACGGCGAGCAGGTCGAGATCACGGACGTCAAGTACGACTTCGACCCCGAGACCATCACCCCGGGCGTTTACGATGTGACCTTCTCCACCGAGGGCTATGAGTACAAGGTCTCCACCACCCACGCCTTTGAAGAGGGCGAGCAGGTCGGCCTTGTCTTCCGTCCCGAGGACATCCACGTGATGAAGAAGGAGGGCCAGTGGTGAAGCGCTTTCGTTCCATGACTTACCCGTATATCGCGTGGATCATCGCGATCATCGTGGTGCCGATGCTTCTGATCGTGCTCTATGCCTTCACGACCTCCGGCAACTCGGTGCTGACATTCCAGTTCACCTTTGAGAACTTTGCCCGCTTCGTCACGGACAAGGTCTTTATGGATGTGTTGCTGCGCTCGCTCTATATCGCGCTCATCACAACGCTCATCTGCGTTGCGCTCGGCTACCCCATCGCCTACGTCATCGCGCAGCGCGGCGGCCGCAGCAACACGATCTTAATTCTGCTCATCACCATGCCGACCTGGGTCAACATGCTGGTGCGCACCTATGCTTGGATGGGCATTTTGCAGGACGAGGGCATCTTCAACACGATCCTTTCGTGGTTCGGCATCGGCCCCGTGTCGATGATCCACACGAGCTTTGCCGTCATCCTCGGCATGGTCTATAACTTCATTCCCTTTATGATCCTGCAGATCCACACGTCCCTTGCCAAGATGGACAAGAGCCTTTTGGAAGCCGCCAACGACCTCGGTGCAACGCCGGTGCAGGCATTCCTGCGCGTGACGCTGCCGCTCTCGCTTCCCGGCGTGATCTCCGGCATCACGCTCGTGTTCCTGCCCGCGGTGTCGAGCTTCTTCATTCCGAAGCTCCTCGGCGGCGGACAGTACGTCCTCGTCGGCAACATCATTGAAACGCAGTTCCTCACCACTGGCGACTGGAACTTCGGCTCGGCCATCTCGCTCATCATGGCGGTCATCATCATGATCTCGATGTGGCTGACGCGCAAGGCGGACGTTCAGGTCGCCTCGCAGGGAAAGGAGTGAGAAGCGCATGAAAAAGAAAACCTCTGTCGGCTCGAAGATCATCCTGACGCTCACGATGCTCTTCTTCTACCTCCCCATCCTCTATATCATCGTCTTTTCGTTCAACGATTCCCGCTCACTGACGAAGTTCAGCGGCTTCTCGCTGCGCTGGTATGAAAAGATGTTCGCCGATTCGACGATGATGGAGGCTGTGCTCTACACGGTCATCATCGCCGTCATCGCGACGGTCGTCGCGACAGTCGTCGGCACGATCACGGCCATCGGCCTTTCTAAATCCCGCAAGGTTGTGCAGAAGATGGTCGAGCGCATCAACGACCTGCCCGTGATGAACCCCGATATCGTCACGGCCATCTCGCTTCTGATGTTCTTCAGCGTGCTTACGATCAAAAAAGGCTTCGGTACGCTGCTCATCGCGCATATCATGTTCTGTATCCCCTACGTGATGCTCTCCGTCACGCCGAAGCTCCGCTCGCTCGACCCTAACCTCATCGACGCAGCGATGGACCTTGGCGCAACGCCGTTCCAGGCGCTCGTGAAAGTCATTGTGCCGCAGATCAAGCCTGGTATCGTCTCCGGCGCGCTCATTGCGTTCACGATGAGCTTTGACGACTTCGTCATCTCGTACTTCACGACGGGCAACGGCGTCAACAACATTTCGATTTTGGTCTACACGATGTCCAAGCGCGTGAACCCGTCCATCAACGCCCTTTCTACCATTGTGATTCTTCTCATTACGCTGGTGCTCGGCGTCGTGAACATCGTGCCGATCATGCGTGAAAAGCGCGAAAAGGACGGCAAAGCATCTCGCGCCGTGAGCCGCAAGGCCATGGCGGCTGTTGCCGCCGTGCTGGTGCTGGCCGTTGTCGGCGGCACCGTGGGCGCGAGCCTTTCCCAGCAGCACAAGAGCGCCGCGGCCGTCGAGAAGTACGGCAGCAACGTTTTGAAGCTCTATCTCCCCGGCGAGTACCTCGGCGAGAACGTCATCTCCGACTTTGAAAAACAGTACGGCGTGCGCGTCATCGTCGAGAACTTCGACTCCAACGAGATGATGTACACCAAGCTCATGGCCGGCGACCGCTACGATGTCATCATTCCGTCCGACTACATGATCGAACGCCTGATGAACGAGGACTTCCTCCAGCCGCTTGACAAGAGCATGATCCCCAACATGGAGAACATGTCCGATGCCGTGCTCGGTATGAGCTATGATCCTGACAACACGTACTCCATCCCCTACTTCTGGGGCAGCGTCGGTCTCGTCTACAACCACGAGAATGTCGACCCTGCCGTCATCGAGAGCGAGGGCTGGGAGGTCCTGCGCAACACCGACTACGCCGGTCACATCTACATCTACGATTCCGAGCGCGACTCGTTTATGATGGCGTTCAAGGCGCTGGGCTACTCGATGAACACCGAGGACCCCAACGAGATCAACGACGCCTATGAGTGGCTCCTGCAGATGAACAACACCATGTCCCCCGTCTACGTGACCGACGAGGTCATCGACGGCATGATGAACGGCTACAAGGACATCGCCGTTGTCTACTCCGGCGACGCGGCCGTGGTGCTTGATGAAAACGAAGACATGAGCTTCTATATGCCCTCCCAGGGCACGAACATCTGGTGCGATGCCATGGTCATTCCCCAAAATGCCGAGAATCCCAAGCTCGCCCACGAGTTCATCAACTACATGCTCACCTATGAAGCCGCGTTTGACAACACCGAAACGGTGGGTTATACTTCTCCCAACGCGGAAGTGTTTGAAGAGATGACCTCGTCTGAGGATCTCTACGCGGACAATGCCGCCTACCTTCCCCGCAGCGGCTACGACAAGGACGAGATGTTCCACGACAACCAGACCCTCATGCGCGAGCTGAGCAAGCTCTGGATCAAGGTCAAAGCTGCCAAGTAATATCGTAAAGGAGTTTTTTAAGATGAAAATCGGAGATACTTTTACCGTCAAGAAGGTTGTCACGGAAGACATGACCGCTGCCGCGCTCGGCAGCGGCGGTCTGCCGGTGTTTGGCACGCCGTATCTCGTCGCGATGGTCGAAAACGCCGCCTTCACCTATCTCCAGCAGGAGCTGCCCGAGGGTAAGAGCACCGTCGGCACCAAGGTCGAGGTCTCCCATGTCTCCCCCTCGCCCGTTGGCATGGAGATCACCGTTACCGTCGAGGTCACGGATATTTCCGCAAACGGCAAGATGGTCGACTTCAAGGCCACCGCGACCGACACCGCCGGCCTCATCGGCGAGGGCACGCACCAGCGCGCCGTCATCACCGTGGATCGCTTCATGGACAAGTGCCAGGCCAAGCTCGGCTGATTTTGTAAGGAGGAACCCTGATGCATTATTCGGGAGCCGTTTACCGTCCCCCCAGCGAGGCGCGCAGCCTCATCGTGCAGTGCACGCTCGGGTGCAGCCACAACAAATGTGCGTTCTGCACGATGTACAAGGACAAAAAGTTCTCCATCAACCCCATCGAGCAGGTGCTCTCCGACCTCGACGAGGCGCGCGCCTACGGGCGCTATATCGAGAAGATCTTTTTGGCCGACGGCGACGCGCTGATCCTGCCGATGGATTACCTTCTGACCGTTCTCGACTATATCCGCGACCACTTCCCCACCTGCAAGCGCGTGGCGGCTTACGCAACGACCAAGGCCATCATGCGCAAGACCGACGAGGAACTTCGCACGCTGCGCGAGCACGGCCTCGGCATCGTGTATATCGGCCTTGAGAGCGGCAACGAAGAGCTTCTCAAAAAGTTCTGCAAGGGCGTTACTGCCGAGGAGATCGTCTTAAACGCCATCCGCTGCAAGCAGGCGGGCATCGCCACCTCCGTCACGGCCATCAACGGCATGGCGGGCGCGAACGGCGACTGGCAGGCCCACGCCATCGACACGGCGAAAGCCGTTTCCCGCATGAAGCCCGACTATATCGCGTTTTTGACGCTTCGCGTCTACTCGGGCACGCCGCTGCACGACTGGATCGCGAGCGGCGAGTTCAAGATGATGGAGCCGCCCGAGCTGATGCGTGAAACACGCCTCTTTTTGGAGCACATCGACTCCGACGGCAGCATCTTCCGCTCGAACCACGCGTCGAACTACCTCCCCCTCGGCGGTACGCTCAACCGCGACCGCGAGGCGCTGATCCACACGATCGACGAAGCGCTCGACGGCAAGGTTAGACTTCGCCGCGCCGTCGAACTGGGACTGTAAGACCTAAAAATAGAACCTGCCGCAAGGTAGGTTTTATTTTTGCGTTTTGCCCTAAAGGGTAAAGGGGTACCCCGCACCGTGCGGGGTGCGAAAAAAGGGGGCCATTCTCTCACGTGAGAGAATATCCCCCTTGGACCCCCAAGAGAAAGGGATTGATTGGCAGTCTCGGGCTTGAATGACTTTAATGCCTCCGGAATGGAGATGCCTGAGCGCGGCAAAGCCGCGTTGGAACTGCTATACGATTTGCCTCTGCTCCTATCATCCGCTGCCGCTCTGCCCATCTTGTAGAAGTTCGCAGTAATTTCCGTCTACTGCCAGTCTTATCAATGCGGCGAGCGCAGCGATGCCGCATTCGGTAAGCAGTCTGCCGTCCAACTACCGTCACTCGCGCCTCACGATAGTAAGGCGCGGTTGTAATCGGTGACGACTCGCAGAAGATTCATGGCGAAGCCATGTACACCGCACCTACAGTGCGCAGCGCGTGCAGCTCTTCAAGCCCCAGACCGGCAATGTCGGGGGTTGAGGGGCCCTCCCCTCGCGTTCTCTTGGGGGTCTAAGGGGGCCATTCTCTCACGTGAGAGAATGGCCCCCTTATCCGCATCCCCTGCACGGTGCAGGGAAAAACGCCCCCCCTGCGAGTACGCAGGGAACAATACAACACAGTGTGTTAAAACAATGTTAACTGGCTCGTTTCCGGCAGCCCCGCAAACGCGCCCAGCGCGCGCAGCTGGTCGATATGCGTCTGCGACAGCTTGTTGCAGCAGAGGGAAAACTCCTCCACCGATGTAAAGTCCTTCCCCTTGCGCTTCTCGACGGTGTCGAGCGCTGCGGTCTCGCCGAGTCCGCGCACGGACGTGAACGGCGGCAGCAGGCCGTTTTCCGTGACGACGAACTTCGTCGCATCGCTGCGGTAGATATCGATGGGCTCAAAGTGGAAGCCGCGCAGGCAGAATTCGTAGCAGACTTCAAGCGTCGTCATCAAGTCCTGCTCCACGGCGGTCGCGTCCTTGTTGTTTTCGATCTCGCGGATGCGGCGGCGCAGCGCATCGGCGTCCTTGCAGCACTCGGCGGCGTCGAATGCCTTGGCGCGGATGGAGAAGAACGTCGCGTAGAACGCGAGCGGCTCGTGCACCTTGAACCACGCGATACGGAACGCCATCATAACGTATGCGACCGCGTGCGCTTTCGGGAAGAGGTAACCGATCTTCGCAAGCGACTCGATGTACCACTCCGGTACGTCGTGCTTGCGCATCTCTTCGACCCACATCGGCCAGTCCCCTGCCTTGCCGGCTTTGACCTTGCCCTTTCGGACGGCCTCCATGGTCTTGAAGCTCATCTTCGGGTCAAGTCCCATCGAGATGAGGTAGAGCATGATATCGTCACGGCAGCCGACGGTCTCCAGAACGCTCGCCGTGCCGCTGACGATCAGATCCTTCGCGTTGCCGAGCCACACGTCCGTGCCGTGGGAGAAGCCTGAAAGGCGCAGCAGCGTGTTGAAGTCCTTCGGCTGCGTGTCGACGAGCATTTGGCGCGTGAAGCGCGTGTTGAACTCCGGGATCGCGACGGCGCCCGTGGGGCCGAGCACCTCGTCGTTCTCATAGCCGAGCACCTTGGACGAGATGAAGATCGACATCGTGTCGGGGTCGTCGAGCGGGATAGCGCGGGCGTTCACGCCCGTCAGATTTTCGAGCATGCGGATCATCGTCGGGTCATCGTGGCCGAGCATGTCGAGCTTTAAGAGGTTGTCCTCCATGCAGTGATATTCGAAATGCGTGGTGATCGTGTCGCTGTCGGGGTCGTCCGCAGGGTGCTGTACGGGGCAGAAATCCTCGATATCCATGTCGTCCGGCACGACGACGAGTCCGCCGGGATGCTGGCCCGTCGTGCGTCGCACGCCGACGCAGCCCGCCGTCAGGCGGTCGATCTCGGCGTTGCCCGCGGCGATACCGTTTTCCTCGAGGTACTTTTTGACGAAGCCGTAGGCCGTCTTCTCCGCGAGCGTACCGATCGTACCCGCGCGGAACACCTGCGTTTTGCCGAACATCTCGACCGCGTGCGCGTGGGCGCGCGCCTGATATTCGCCTGAGAAGTTGAGGTCGATATCCGGCACCTTGCCGCCGCCGTAGCCGAGGAAAGTTTCAAACGGGATGTCGAAGCCGTCTTTGACGTACTTTGTGCCGCAGACGGGACACATTTTATCGGGCATGTCCGCGCCGCAGCCGTACTCGCCCGCATGGAACTCGACGTTGCGGCACTTGGGGCAGCGGTAGTGCGGCGGCAGGGCGTTGACCTCGGTGATGCCGGCCATGTACGCGACGAGCGACGAGCCGACCGACCCTCGCGAGCCGACGAGGTAGCCGCACTCAAGCGAGCGCTGCACGAGCTTCTGCGCCGACATGTAGACGACGTCATACTTGCCCAGAATGCTGCCGAGCTCGACGTTCAGCCGGTCGACGATCAGCTGCGGCAGATCGTCGCCGTAAAGCTCGTGCGCTTTCCCCCACACCATACGGTTAAGGTCTTCTTCCGAATTTTCAAGCCGCGGCGGGAACAGCTTGCCCTTGGGCAAAAGCTCGATATCCTCCACCTGCTCGGCGATGGCGCGGGGGTTCGTCACGACGACCTCGTAGGCTTTCTCCTTGCCGAGGTAGTCAAATTCCTTGAGCATTTCGTCCGTCGTGCGGAAGTAGAGCGGGACGGGCTCGTTCGCGTCGGCGAATTTCTTTGACGCGAGCAGGATATGGCGATAGACCTCGTCTTCGGGGTCGAGGAAGTGGACGTCGCCCGTTGCGCAGACGGGCTTGCCAAGTTCTTCGCCAAGCTTGACAACAGTGCGGTTGAAGTCCTTGAGGTCTTCGTCGTCGCGCACCGTGCCGTCGCGCACCATGAAGCGGTTATTGCCGAGCGGCTGAATTTCAAGATAGTCATAGAACGAGGCGATGCGCTTGAGCTCATTCCAGTCCTTGTGGTCGACGATGGCGCGGAACAGCTCGCCCGCCTCGCAGGCAGAGCCGATGATCAAGCCCTCGCGATGCGCGACAAGCTCGCTTTTCGGGATGATCGGCACGCGCTTAAAGTATTTGAGGTTCGACGCCGAGATGAGCTGGTAGAGGTTCTTGAGGCCCACCTTGTTCTTGGCGATCAGAATGATGTGCTTTGGGAAACGGTTGCGCTTGACGCCGAGCGGGCGGAGCTTCGTCATCTCGTCGTTGATCTGCTGGAGGCGCGTGACGCCGCGCTCTTCGAGCATGACGAAGAACTTGACCAGCATCTGCGCGACCGGGACCGCATCGTCGGACGCGCGGTGGTGGTTGAACTGCGGGAGCTGCAAGTGGTCGGCCACGATGTCGAGCTTGTACTTGCCGAGCTCGGGCAGGAGATTCTGCGCGAAAATCAGCGAGTCGAGATACGTCGGCTCGAACGGGATGCCGCACTTTTTGCAGCCTGCGCGGATGAAGCTGATATCAAACTCCGCATTGTGCGCAGCGAGCGGACGGCCGCCCGCAAAGGCCAAAAACGCGTGCAGCGCGTCCTCCAGCTTCGGCGCGCCGCGCAGCATGTCGTCTGTGATGCCGGTCAGGCCGATGATCTCAGGCGAAAGCCGGCGCTCGGGGTCGACAAAGGTTTGGAACGTGTCGACGATCTCGCCGTCTTTCAGAATGACTGCACCGATCTCGGTGATGGCATCGTGCGCGACCTTCAGACCCGTTGTTTCAATGTCGAAACAGCAGATCTCAGTCGAAAAATCGCCGTCCTGCGGGCCGTGCACACAGATACGGTCGTCGATGTTGTTGAGAAAATAGCCCTCACAGCCGTAAAGGAGTTTTATTTTACCCTCGCCGGTGTGCCAAGCGTCCGGGAAGCTCTGCGCTACGCCGTGATCCGTGATGGCGATGGCGGGCATCCCCCACTTGATCGCGCGCTTGACGACCGCGGCGGTGTCGGTCAGCGCGTCCATGTTGGACATACGGGTATGTAAGTGCAGCTCGACGCGCTTTTCCTCCGCCGTGTCCGTGCGCTCGGCGTGGTCGATCTGCATGATGTCCTGCGGGTTGAGCTGCATGTCCTTACCATCGTAGGAGAGCTCCATGCGGCCGCTGACGCGCAGCCACATGCCGACGCTGATCTTGCCGAGAAGCTCCGTCGCCTCGCGCTCGGGCATGCTGCGGCGGATGAAGAGCGAGCCTTCGTAGTCCGTCATTTCGAGCAATATCGTCCAGACGCCGGCGCGGCGCGTCTCGTGGCAGTCGAACTTGAAGACCTTGCCCTCAACGACGACGTGACCGGCCTTTGGCGTCAGCTCGCTGATGGGGAGCACTCTCCCCTTTGCAATCTCGCGGCCCATGATGACACTGCCGCTGCCGCTCACCTTGCGGCCAGCGTTCTTCAACATGTCGGGAAAGGCCTCCGCCGTTGATTTGACGTGGATGTCCACGCGCTTTAAGTCGTAATTGCGCGCAAGAAGCTGCTCGACCGTTTCGCGCGTCGAGTCGTTCATCTCCGCGCGCACGGTCATGTCGAGCGTCATCGTGCGCTTTTCCGGCTCGAGCACCATGTTCGTGACCATCGCGGCATTGAGCGGGACGCGCAGGTCAAAATCCGGCGAAAAGTCGGTGAATAATTCAAAAAAAGGAATCTTTTGTGCCATAGCCACAACCTTATCTCAGTATCGTTTCCGCTCGGTCAGAGTTTTTGGATTTCCTCCATCAAAGCGTCGACAAGCTTTTCCTGTGGCACTTTGTAAAGGATTTTTCCTTTTCGGAAAATCATGCCCTCACCTTTACCGCCGGCCACGCCGATATCGGCGGCCGAGGCCTCGCCCGGCCCGTTGACGACGCAGCCCATCACGGCGACCGTGATATTCTTCTTGCAGTCGGCAAGACGGCGCTCTAGCTCCTCGGCGATCGGGATCATGTCGTACGCCGTGCGGCCGCACGTCGGGCAGGAGACGAGGTTCACACCGCTGCGGCGGATGCCGCAGGCCTGCAAAATGCGCTTGGCGGCGTAGACCTCTTCCACGGGGTCCGCCGTGAGCGAGACGCGCATCGTGTCGCCGATGCCCTCGCACAGAAGGCCGCCGATGCCGATGGCGGACTTCAAAAGCCCCATCGTGGGCGTGCCCGCCTCGGTCACGCCGAGGTGGAGCGGATAGTCGACCTTTTCGTGCAGAAGGCGATAGGCCGCCATGTTGAGCGGTACATCAGAGCTCTTGACCGAGATGCAGATGTCGGTGAAGTCGAATTTTTCGAGCAGCCGCACATGTCTGAGCGCGCTCTCGACAAGCGCCTCGGGCGTCACGCGGCCATATTTTGCGAGCAGTTCCTTTTCAAGCGAGCCGCCGTTCACGCCGATGCGGATGGGGACCTTGTGTTCACGGCAGGCGTCTACGACCGCCTTGACGCGGTCATCTCCCCCGATGTTGCCGGGGTTGATGCGAATTTTGTCCGCGCCGCGCGCCGCCGCTTCGACGGCGAGACGGTAGTCGAAATGAATGTCCGCGACGAGCGGGATGGAGATATTCTCCTTAATTTCACTCAGCGCGTGCGCGGCCTCCATATTCGGCACCGTGACGCGCACGATCTCGCAGCCCGCCTCTTCGAGCGCGTGGATCTGCGCGATGGTGGCCTTGGCATCCTCAGTGTGCGTGTTGCACATCGACTGGATCGTGACCGGCGCGCCGCCGCCGATAGCGACGCCGCCTGCGATAATTTGCTTGCTCATAAGATCATCCTCCTCACAGGAGCTTGACAATGTCGTGGAACGTGACGAACAGCATCAGCGCCATTAAGAGCGCAAAGCCGATGCCGTTGATGACGTTCAGATATTTGGACGGAATTTCCTTTTTGAAAAGCGCCACGGCGATGCCGTTGACGAGCAGGAACAGCACGTGTCCGCCGTCGAGTGCGGGCAGCGGCAGCAGGTTCATCACGGCGAGGTTCACCGCGATCATCGCGGCGAAGTAGAGGATGCTCTCGAGCGCCGCGCCAAAGCCAGCCTCGGCCTCGGTCTCCTTGCCGACCTCCGTGATGGTCGAGACGATGCCGACCGGGCCGCTCAGATCGTTCACGCCCGCCGCACCCGAAAGCAGCATTTGCAGGCTCAGTCTCACGATGCGGACATAGTCCATCGTCTGGTACCAGCTGTATTGCAGGCGCAGAAGCGGCGTCGCCTCGACGATCCCGCCGTAGGTAAAGCCGTAGGCCTCGTACTCCTGCCCGTTTTCGTCGGTGTAGACTTGCTTCGTGAGCGTGCGGTCGAGCTTTTTGCCGTCGCGCAGGACGGTCATGTCGATCGTGCCCGTGTCGCCAAGGCCCATGATGAGCGATACGTCGCTCTTTAAATAAATGCGCTCACCGTTGATGGCGTAGATCGTGTCGCCGGGCATCAGGCCGTCCTCTCCCTGCTGCGGAAAATTGGGGTTCAGCTCGACGATCTCCGTCGTGTAGAACGCCTGCGCGCCCGCGTACAGGCAGATGACAATGATGAGGCCTGTCAGGAAGTTCATAAACGCGCCCGCGACGAAGATGATGAACTTCTTCCACCAGACCTGGCGGCCCAGCGCGCGGTCGTCGTCCGAATCCTCGTCCTCGCCCTCCATGGCGCAGTAGCCTCCGATGGGCAGGAGCCGCAGGGAGTATTCGGTGTCCCCTTTCATCTTATGGAAGAGCTGCGGGCCCATGCCGATGGAAAATTCATTGACGCGCACGCCGCAGGCCTTAGCCGCCAAAAAGTGGCCAAACTCATGCACGGCGATGAGCACGCCGAAAATCAGGATCGCAATGAGAATATAAACCATGGTCTCTCCTAAATTTGGTCAGTTGAGCTTTTCGCGCACGACCTCGCGCGCGAGCCGGTCTGCTTCCAGAATATCCGAAAGCTGCGGCTGATATACCGTCTCGGTTTTATCGAGCGCCGCTTCGATGAGGTCAGGGATGGCACAGATGCCGATCTCATCGCGCAGAAACGCCGCGACGGCCTCTTCATTCGCGCCGTTCATCGCCGCGCAGTAGACGTTCCCGACGGCGGCGCACTGCTTGGCGATCTTCAGGCAGCGGAAGACCTCTTCATCGGGCTCGGCGAACGTGAGCGGCGGGCACTTGAGAAGGTCAAGCGGCTCCGCGGGCGAAACGGCCCTGTTGGGGTACGTCATCGCGTAGCGGATGGGCAGCTTCATGTCCGGCGTGCCGAGCTGGGCGAGCATCGCCCCATCGTGAAACTCGACGAGCGAGTGCACGATGCTCTGGCGATGGATGACCGCGTCGACCTGACGCAGCGGCAGGCGGTAGAGGCGCATGGCCTCGATGATCTCAAGGCCCTTGTTCATCAGCGTCGCGGAGTCGATGGTGATCTTTGCGCCCATCGTCCAGTTCGGGTGCTTGAGCGCGTCGGCCTTCGTCTTAGTCGCAAGCTCCTGCGCGCTCAGGCCGTAGAACGGCCCGCCCGAGCAGGTCAGAATGAGGCGCTTGATCTCACCGCGGTCGCGGCAGCCCTGCAAGCACTGGAAGATCGCGCTGTGCTCGCTGTCGACGGGGACGATCTCCGCGCCGTATTTTTCCGCCGCGTCCACCACAAGCTCGCCCGCGCAGACGAGCGTTTCTTTGTTGGCAAGCGCAATGCGCTTTTTCTTCTCGATGGCGGCAAGCGTCGGCTGGAGTCCGATCATGCCCATTACAGCGGTGACGACCGTGTCAGCGTCGTCCGCCGTGGCCGCGGCCAGAAGGCCCTCCATGCCGGAGAGCACTTGGGTGTTTGTGTCGGAAAGCCGCGCGCGGAGCTCGCGCGCCGCATCCTCGTCATAAAGCACGGCAAGACGCGGGCAAAATTCCCGCGCCTGCTGTTCAATGAGGTCAACGCTCTTATTCGCCGTCAGCGCGGCGACGGAAAGCCCCAGCTCGCGCGCCACCTCAAGCGTCTGGCGGCCGATGGAGCCGGTGGAACCGAGTAAAGCAATACTCCTTGTCATAATAGGCCTCCGCAGACCGCGGCCCATACGACCGGCGCGATGAAGAGCGTCGAGTCAAAGCGGTCGAGCATGCCGCCGTGCGTCAGGAAGAGGTGGCTGTAGTCCTTGATGCCCGCCTCGCGCTTGACGAGCGACATCGAGAGGTCGCCGAGCTGGCCGAAGATATTGGCCACCACGCCCACGAGGATCAGCATGAGGTAGTTCGGCGCATAGCCGAGCCATGCCTTGCCGACAACGCCGAGCAGCACCAGCGCAAGCGCGCTGCCGATGGGCCCGCCGATCGCGCCTGCCCAGGTCTTGTGCGGGCTGACGTGCGGCGCCATCTTGCGCTTGCCGAACCACATGCCAAAATACATCGACAGCGCATCGCCCACAAATGCGACGCAGAAGGGCGCGAGCACATAGAGCTTGCCATAGTTTTCGTCCATACGCAGCAGGAAGATGCAGCTGTACATCGCCGGAAACACAATGCCACCGATGATGGCCACCGCCACATCGTGGAACGTGAACGGTTTTTCCTTTCCGTAAGAGATAACCGCAAAGAGGAACGCCATCATCACAAGGATCCAGCGGAAGATCGTAACGGTCGAAATCGGAAGATCGTATGTGCCGCTTATCTCTTCCTTAAAGAGCCATATCTCCTGCATGACGACCGTTGTGACAAGTCCCCAGTAGAAATTCGCCGGGACATTCTCCCCTGCCGTGTGCAGCAGCTCATAGGCCGCGATGCCCGCGATGCCGCAAACGACGAGCATCGTCGCCCATGCGGGACAGGCAAGCAGCACGGCGAGTAGTACCGGCAATCCAACGATCACCACCAACCATCTTTGTTTCATTTCTGTTTCTCCTGTTTCAAACCACCGAAGCGGCGCTCGCGATGCTGATACGCGATGAGCGCCTTGTCGAATTCTTTCTCGGTAAAGTCGGGCCAGAGCGTGTCGCAAAAGTAGAACTCGCTGTACGCGCACTGCCACAAAAGGTAGTTGCTGATGCGCTTCTCCCCGCCCGGGCGGATGAGAAGGTCGGGATCGGGAAGTCCGCTTGAATAGAGGTAGCGCGAAAAGCCCTCCTCGGTCAAAGCGTCCGCGTCCTGCTCCCCTGCCGCGCAGTCACGCGCAAACGCGCGGGCGGCGTGCAGAATCTCGTCGCGCCCGCCGTAGTTGAGGCAGACGTTGGCCTGAAAGCCTTCGATGCGGGAGGATATCTCATTTGTTTCGTCGATGAGCGCTCTCAGCTCCGGCGTCAGGACGCTTAAATCACCCAGAAAGTGCAGGCGGTTGCCGTCCTTTTCCATCGTGTCGATGCATTCGTGCAGATATTGCTCGAGTAAGTGCATGATGCCGTCGACCTCGTCCTTCGGGCGCTTCCAGTTTTCGGTCGAAAAGGCGTAGACCGTCAGATAGTCGATGCCCAGGTTCTTGCAGTAGGTGCCGAGCTTTCGAAATGTCTCTGCCCCCGCCTTGTGACCGGCCGAGCGCGGGAGGCCGCGCTTTTGCGCCCAGCGGCCGTTGCCGTCCATAATGACGGCAACATGACAAGGCAGGTTGTTCAAATCAACCTGCCCTGCCTTGTTCTCTTTGGAAAAGAGCCCCATATCAGACCGCCATGAGCTCCTTCTCTTTCTTCTCGAGAAGGGCGTCGACCTCTTTGCACATGTCGTCGGTCAGCTTCTGCAGGTCCTTTTCGGCGACCTTCAGATCGTCCTCGGTGATCTCGCTGGCCTTCTGCTTCTTCTTGAAGGCCTCCATCGCGTCGCGGCGGATGTTGCGGATGGCGACCTTGCCGGTCTCGGAATACTTATGGATCTGCTTGACGAGCTCCTTACGGCGCTCCTCCGTGAGCTGCGGGAAGTTCAGGCGGATGGACTTGCCGTCGTTCTGCGGGTTGATGCCAAGGTCAGACTCCTGAATGGCGCGCTCGATGGGCTTGAGGGCCGTGCCGTCCCACGGGGTGATGACAAGCTGGCGCGGATCGGGAGAAGCGATGGCCGCGATCTGCTGGATGGGCGTGGGAGAGCCGTAGTAGTCGACGCTGATGCGGTCGAGCACAGAGGCGTTGGCGCGGCCTGCGCGCACAGAGGCAAAGTCCGCGTTCACCGCGTCGATGCTCTTTCTCATTTTGTCGGAATAAACCTTGTAATCTTCTTTATTCATGGGGATACCTCCTCAAAAATTTTTATCGTAAAACCGCAGATGCGGGGTCGCTCAGTTTTCGCCAACAATGGTGCCGATCTTCTCGCCCTCGACCGCACGGATGATGTTCTCGGGATCCTTGAGGGCAAAGACAAGCACGGGAATGTGGTTGTCCATCGAAAGCGACGTGGCCGTGGAGTCCATGACCGCAAGGTGCTGGGCCAGCACGTCCTCATAGGAGATAGCGTCGTACTTGATCGCGTTCGCGTCCTTGGCGGGATCGGCGTTGTAAACGCCGTCGATGTTCTTGGCGAGCAGGATCACGTCGGCATTGATCTCCGCCGCGCGCAGCACCGCTGCCGTGTCGGTCGAGAAGAACGGAGAGCCGATGCCGCAGCCAAAGAGCACCACGCGGCCCTTTTCCAAATGCCGGATGGCGCGGGCTCGGATGTAGGGTTCGGCGACTTCTTTGATCTCCAGCGCCGTCTGCACGCGCACGTCGACGCCCTTCTGCTCGAGCACATCGGCGACCGCCATGCAGTTCATCGCCGTGGCCAGCATGCCCATGTGGTCGGCACGGGTGCGCTCGATGTAGCCCTCGCCGTTTTTCACGCCGCGCCAGAAGTTGCCGCCGCCGATGACGACGCCCATCTGCACACCCATGTCCGTGCACTTTTTGATGACGTCGCACACCTTGGAAACGACGTCGAAGTCGAAGCCGAAGTGCTTGTCGCCCGCCAGCGCCTCACCGCTGATCTTGAGCAGCACGCGCTTATACTTGAGTTGAGCCATGCTCATAATCTCCCCTTTCAGGAACAAGTTCAAATTTTCACAGCTACTATTTTAGCGTATTTTTGCTCTTTTGCATAGGGGGAAAGCGTAAACTTTTTTCACAAATTCGCTCTTTCCTTTTTCGTCAAGTTGAACCGCCATGAATAGCGGAAAAAAGCAGCCGTTTCATACGGCTGCTTTTTTAGATTTTTCGTTTACTTGATGCCCTTGATGCGGATAAGGTCCTTCAAAAGCTCGACCGTGCCATCGATGCCGAGCAAGCTCGAATCGATGCAGAGGTCGTAGCTCTTGGCATCGCCCCAGTCCTTGGCGGAATAGTAGTTATAGTAGGAAGCGCGGGACTTATCCGTCTTCTTGATGCGGTCTTTCGCCTCGTTCTCGCTGATGCCGTTGCGGGCGGCAACGCGCTTGATGCGGTTTTCGAGCGGAGCCGTGATGAAGAGATTGATGACGTCGTCGCGATCCTTGAGCGCGTAGTCCGCGCAGCGGCCGATCAGGACGCAGGGGCCCTTGTCGGCGAGCTTTTTGATCGTGTCGTAGGTCGCCAGGTACACCTGCTGTTCGATGGAGCCCTTGGGCGTCACATGGTTCATCGAGAAGGAATAGGGGTCCATCGCGATGGAATAGAGAAAGCTCTTTGGGCGTTCGTCAAAGGAACGGAACAGCTCTTCGCAAAGTCCGCTCTCCTCTGCCGCCTCCTTGAGCAGCATGTCGTCGTAATAGGCGATGCCGAGCTGCTTGGCAAGCATCGTGCCGATCTCGCGTCCGCCGCTGCCGTATTGTCTGCCAACCGTAATGACCATAAAGATTCCTCCTTTTTCGCGCCTTGAAACAAAATCGGTGCTATTTGAATTATAGCACCGATTTCGTAAGAAGACAATATTTTTTCCTGTTTCGATTTTGTAAAGGCGCGGCCTTATTCCGGAAGCGGCAGGCCGAGGCGGCGATACATCGTCTTTTTCACCGCGCGAAGAATATTTTCATAGCCCGTGCAGCGGCACAGATGGCCGGAGAGGAGCTTTCGGAGCTCGTCATCGGTGTAGAGGCGGTTCGTCTCCAAGATCTCGACCGCAGTCATGATGAAGCCCGGCGTGCAGAAGCCGCACTGGACAGCGGTCTCTTCAATGAACGTCTGCTGAATGTCGCTCAGCTCGCCGTCCTTCCCCATCAGGCTCTCGAGCGTGCGGATGTGCTTTCCCTCCGCCCAGACGGCGAGGTAAATGCACGAGTTGAATGCCTCGCCGTCGATGATGACGTTGCAGGCGCCGCACTCGCCGACCTCGCAGCCCTTCTTCACGGACGTCATATGGTAATCGTTTCGCAGCATATCGGTCAGCGACGCACGCACGTCGACCATTTTCTCAACGTCCTTGCCGTTTAAGTTGAATCGCACCAGCTTGTACTGACTCATTTGATGACACCTCCCGCCCGTTTGACGGATTCGATCAGGCAGCGCTTGGCCATTTCGACCGCGATGTGTTCGCGGAACGCCTTGGAGGCGCGCCAGCTGTCACGCGCGCGGATATCGTTGAGCACGGCGAGTGAGAACTGTTCCGCCGTCGTAAGTGTCAAGGGTTTATTCTTGGCAGCTGCCTCCGCGCTCGGGCAGCGCATCGGCACAGGACCAGCAACGCCGTAGGCGATGCGGGCGCGCTCAATAGTCTGCTTGTCGGGCGACAGGCGCACATTCACGCTGCACCCGAGCGTCGCAATGTCCATTGCGTTTCGCATGGCGTACTTGATGTAGTAACCATAGCAGTTTTCGTAGCTCGCCTTTGGGATGAGGATGGCTGTCTGGATCTCGCCATCCTCCACGCGGATGTCGACCTGACCGGCCTTGATGTAAAAGTCTTTGATGGGCAGGCGGCGGATGCCGTCCTTCCCCGTCAGCTCCACGATGGCCTCCCACGCATGCAGTGTGGAGGCGGAGTCCGCGCTCGTCACGCCGTTGCAGGTGTTGCCGCCGATGGTGCCGATGTTTCGGATCTGCGGGCCGCCGACCATGTCGACCGCCTCGCCGAGGACATTGATGTACTTCTGGATGATGGGATCGCGCGTGATGTGCGAGAAACTCGAAAGCGAGCCGATGCGGATGTTTTCCTCCTCGTCGATGCTCACGCCGCGCAGCTCGTCAAGGCCGTAGATGGAGATCAGCTCTTTTCCGGCGCGCTTGCCCTCGCGCATCTGCACGAGCACGTCGCTGCCGCCGGCGATGATCTGCGCCTCGGGATGCTCCAAGCGGAGGGCGACGGCGTTTTCGACGCTTTTCGCCTCATAGAGTGCTTTCATGTCATACATGGCTCACTTCTCCTCCTTCCAGCTGTCGTGGATGAGCCCCGCACGGCTGAACTCAGCGTACAGAACGTGGGGCGTGATGGGAACGGTGTCGATGGCGACGCCGGTGGCGTTGTAGATGGCGTTGCGGATGGCGGGCGCGCCCGAGCACGCGGGCGGTTCGCCGAGCGCCTTCGTGCCGAACGGCGACGTCGGCTCGGGATTTTCGATAAACTGCGCCTCGAGATGCGGGTGGTCCATGAACGTCGAGAGCTTATAGTCGAGAAGATTATTGTTGAGTGGGCGGCCCGTCTTCTCGTCGAATAAAAGCTGCTCGCTCATGCCAAATCCGATGGCCATGGACATGCCGCCGTGGACCTGCGCCTCGGCAAGCGCGGGGTTGATGAGCTTGCCGCAGTCGTGGACGTTGATGATCTTCTTGAGCGTCACCTTGCACATCGGGATATCCACCTCGACGTCGGCAAAGGTGCAGCCAAACGAATAGGCGTTGTTGCGGATGGTGTAGGTCGACTCGGCGGTGATGTGCTCGGAGTCCGCGGCGTTGTACTGCGCGGTCATCGCAAGGTCTTTCAGCGACATGAGCACCATGCCGTCGCCCTTGCGGATGATGTTGCCGTCGACGATGTCCATATTGTCGACCGCCTGACGGGTGAGCTTTGTCGCGTACTGAAGAATTTTCTGCCGCAGGAGCGTCGCCGTCTGGCGGATGGAGAAGCCTGCGACGTAGGTCTGGCGGCTCGCGTAAGCGCCGAGGCCTGTGGGCGTGATGTCCGTATCCTGACACGAGACGACGCGCACGTCGTGATAGCTCTTGAGGCCGACGGCCTCGGCCGTCATCTGCGCATAGGCCGTGTCCGCGCCCTGCCCGATCTCCGTCTCACCGCACTGCATCGTCACCGTGCCGTCGAGATTCAGGAGCATGCGGTTCGAGGACGTTTCAAGCGAGATGGGATAGACCGCCGTATTGTACCAGAAGGCCGCCACGCCGATGCCGCGGCGGACGGGGCCGATGTCCTTGGCATACTCCTCGCGCTTTTTGTCGTATTCGATGTACTCCTTCCCCTTTTCCAGACATTCGCGGAAGGAATCGTAGTAGTTCGTGTTACCTGAGAAGCCGTCGTGGAAGCCCTTGGGCATGATGTACTTCATGCGGTATTCGAGCGGCTCTATGCCGACGGCTCTGGCGCACTCGTCGATGTTCGCATCGTCCGCAAACGAGGCCTGCGGCATACCGTAGCCGCGCATCGCGCCTGCGGCGGGACGGTTGGTGTACACCGTCCAGGCGTCGCCCTCAAAATTCTCGCAGGGGTAGATCTGCGGGAACGAACCCATTGCCTTTGCGACGATTGAATGGCCGTGCGAGGCGTAAGCGCCCTGATTGGAGAAGCACTCGACCTTGCGCGCGGCAATCGAGCCGTCCTTATGAAGCCACGTGATGATATGGAAGCGGATCGAGTGGCGCACACGGTTACTGACGAATGTCTCTTCACGCGAGCAGTCGATGCGCACGCATTTTCCGTGCACCTGCGTAGAGCACCACGCGCACAGCGGCTCATAGAGCGCATCCTGCTTGTTGCCAAAGCCGCCGCCGATGTAAGGCTTGATGATGCGCACGTCTGCCCACGGACGCCCGAGCGCCTGACCGACGATGCGGCGGATGATGTGCGGGATCTGCGTGGAGGACACGACGACGATGCGGCCATTTTCCTCGTAAGCGTAGCAGCCGTGGTTTTCAATGTGACTGTGCTGCACGGTGGGGGTGTTGTACCAGCCCTCGACCTTGATGAGGCCGGGCTCTTTGATCGCCTGCCGATAATTGCCCTTGCGGATATCGGTGTGCTTCAGGATATTCCCCGGGAAATTTTCGTGGATACAGGGCGCGTCGGGCTCCATGGCCTTCTGCACGTCGAGCACAAACGGGAGTTCCTCATATTCGACCTTCAGCGCGCGCACGCCCTGCATGGCCGAGACCTCATCCTCCGCAATGACGACCGCGACGTCGTCGCCGTAGTAGCGCACATGGCGGTTCAAAAGATTGCGGTCGGCCACGTCCTGATGCCCCGGGTCCATCGACCAGGGATGGCCCGCCGTCGGGAAGCAGTGCTCCGGCACGTCGAAGCAGGTCAGCACCTTCACAACGCCGGGGATGGCCTCCGCCGCGGACTTGTCGACTGATTTGACAAATCCGTGCGCGATGGTGGAATGCTTGATGCGCGCATAGAGCGCACCGGCCGGCATCCGATCCTCATAGTATTTCGTGCGTCCGGTGACCTTGTCGAACGCATCGACGCGGATCTCGCTTTTTCCTACCTTGCTCATCTGTCTACCTCCTGTTCCGAGCAGCCGCTTTGTCGGTTTTGCTCGAAATCTGCAACTCCTTTGCTATTATTTTAGCACATTTCGCACAGCGTGTACAGTGCTGCATGCGTGATATAATACAAATGATCGCGGATGTACCATTTTGTCCGCTTTTTTCTGCCGATTGGTGAAAAAGAAACGAATGACTGGTGATTTAATAGATGGATAACACGTTGAAAATAGGATGCGTGGTCATGGCGGCGGGCAATGCCGCGCGCTTTGGCGAAAATAAACTCGCCGCGACGGTAAACGGAAAGCCGCTTATCGAGCATGCGCTCGAGGCGATCCCGCGGGAGAGCTTTTCCCGCGTGCTGGTCGTAACGCAGCACAAAAACGTGGAAGCGGCCGCCAAAAAGTTTGGCTTTGAAACGCTGCGGAACGAACATCCCGAGCGCGGCCAGAGCGAGACGATCCGCCTCGGCACGGCGGCGCTGTCAGACTGTGACGCGCTCTGCTTCATGGTGGCCGACCAGCCGATGCTCAAGCGCAAGACCGTCGCGCAGGAGCTTGAGTTCTTCCGCGCGCACAGCAAAAACATCGTCGGATTGGGACACAACGGCGTGCGAGGCAACCCCTGCCTCTTCCCTGCCCGCTTCTTTCCTGAGCTTTTATCGCTTGAGGGCGATGTCGGCGGCAGCGCGGTCATCAAGAGGCATTTAGATGATCTGCTGCTCTTTGAAGCGCCGGAGACAGAACTGCGCGACGTCGACACAAAGGAAGCGCTCGAAGCGCTCAGGGAACGCTGATCTCACCGCGGAGGTCTTCTTCCATTGCCTGCTTGATCTTCTCCTTGTCGTAGCCGCAGGAGAAGAGATAGTAGAGCTTGGCGACAGCGGCCTCGGTCGTCATGTCGAGTCCGCTGACCGCGCCCGCCTTTTTGAGCGCGCTGGACGTTTCGTAGGTGCCGAGCGACACCGCGCCCTGCGGGCACTGGGAGCAGACCGTGAGCACCGTGCCGTTCTGAAACGCCTTGCGGATGATGGGTAGCAGCGCGTTCCCGTCGCCGGGGATATTGCCCGCGCCGAAGGTCTCGATGACGATGCCGCGGAGCTTTTCGGTCATAATGGCCTCGAACAGCGAAAACTGAATGCCCGGAAATACCTTGATGACGCCGATGGGGATGTTGTCAAGCGTCTGGAGCTTGAGCCCGCCTTCCTGCCGCGGCAGGAGGGCGGCTTCGTTATATTTGATGGAAATGCCCGCCTCGGCAAGGCTCGGGTAGTTGGGCGAAACGAAAGCGATGAGTCCGTCGGCGGAGTATTTTGTCGCGCGGTTGCCGCGCAGCAGCTTTCCGCCGAAGTACAGGCACACCTCGCGCACGATGCCTTCCCCCGCAATCAGCAGCGCGGTGATGAGGTTGTCGCGCCCGTCGCTACGAATTTCGCACAGCGGGATCTGCGAGCCCGTGAGCACCACGGGCTTATCAAGCCCGCCGAGCATGAACGACAGCGCCGAGGCCGTATAGGCCATCGTGTCCGTGCCGTGCAGGACGACGAAGCCGTCGTAATCGTCATATTTCTGCGCGATCAGCTCTGCGATGCAGTTCCATTCGCGCACGGTCATGTTGGATGAATCCAGCAGCGGCGAGAGCTCGTAGAATTCCCACTCCGGCATCTCCGGTGCGTGGAGGTCTTGAATGGCATCGAGCGCGGCGCGGAAGTAGCCCGCGCGCGGCGCGTAGCCGTTTTCCGTGCGCGTCATACCGATGGTGCCGCCGGTATAGATGATGAGAACTCGTTTCATAGCTCTCTCCTGATTGTATTACTTTTTGTACGGCGTATGGTCGAGCGGTAGGCTGCGGCGGCGCTTGCCGTCGTAGCGGTAATACGCCTGCGCGATGGCCGGCGCCGTGGGGATGGACGTGATCTCACCGATGCCGATGGCGCCGTTGGCGAGATTTAATCCCGGCTTGTCGATGACGATCGCCTTGATCTCGGGGATCTGATACGAGCGGAACAGGCCGAGCGTGCCGTATTTTGCCGTGGGCTTGCCGTGGTCGAGCGGGTACTGCTCCGTCAGGGCGTAGCCCATGCTCATCACGACGCCGCCCTCGATCTGCCCTTCGCAGGACAGCGGGTTGATGGCCTTGCCGACATCGTGCGCGGCGACCATCTTTTTAATTTTGCCCGTCTCCTTGTCGAGAATGCACATCTGCGTCGCGTAGCCATAGGCGACATGGCTGACGGGGTTCGGCACATTTGCGCCGAGCGGGTTCGTCTTGGCGTAGTATTCGCCGTAAAACTCCTGCCCCTTCAAATCGCTCAGCGAGCGGTACTCCATTGCGTCGCGCAGCAGCAGGCATGCGCGGCGGCAGGCCTCGCCGGTGACGAGCGTCTGGCGCGAGCCGGAGGTATCGCCGCTGTCAGGCGTTATGAACGTGCTGTTGCCGTCGTAGACGACCTGATCGCGCGTGAGCTTTGCGTTTGTCACGACAAGCTGCACCAGCACCGTGCCGAGACCCTGACCGATGCAGGACGCGCCCGCGCGGATGTGGACCTTGCCGTCCTCGCCGATGACGAGCTTGCAGCGTCCATAGTCGGGAAGGCCGACGCCGACGCCCGCGTTTTTCATCGCGCAGGCAAGGCCGACCGGCTCGCCGTTTTTGACCGCTTCGTCATAGTAGGGCTTGATGGCCTCGAGCGTTTCGACAAGGCCCGTTTCGGGGCCGACGATCTGGCCGTTCGGCAGCACCTCGCCGGGACGGATGGCGTTGCGGTAGCGAATTTCCCACGGGGAGATGCCGACAAGGTCGGCCATCTCGTTTAAGAGCGTTTCAGTCGCAAAGCAGGTCTGCGTTACGCCAAAGCCGCGGAACGCGCCCGCGGGCGGGTTATTCGTATAGTAGGCGTGGCCCTCGATTTCAAAGTTCTCATAATGGTATGGTCCAGCGGCGTGCGTGCACGCGCGCTCGAGCACGGGGCCGCCGAGTGAGGCAAAGCCGCCCGTGTCGGACACGACGCTCGCCTTTACGCCCTGAATAATGCCGTTTTCGTCGCATCCCATCGTGAAGTCCATCCACATCGGATGGCGCTTGGGATGGACGAGCAGCGATTCCTGCCGTGTGAGCTTCACCTTGACCGGCACGCGCGCGATGTATGCGATGAGCGCCGCGTGGTGCTGCACGGACATGTCCTCTTTCCCGCCGAAGCCGCCGCCGACAAGCATATTTTCGACCTGGCAGTGGGCAAAGTCGACGCCGAGCATCGCCGAGCACTCGTGCTGGGTGGTGTGCGCGCTCTGGTCGGTCGTCAGCAGCTTCACGCCGCCGTTTTCAAGCGGGAGAGCCACGCAGCACTCGGGTTCCAAAAAGGCGTGCTCCGTCCACGGAGTCTCAAACTTCTCGTGTAAGACGTATTTGGAATGTTTGATGGCCTCGTCTGCGTTGCCGCGCACAACGTGGCGGTGCGCCTGCAGATTGCCGCGGTTGCCCATGATGACCTCGGGCGCACCGGGGGCGGACGCCTCCTCGGGCCCGTAGACCGCGGGGAGCTCTTCGTAGACGACACGCACGAGCTTTTTCGCCTTTTCAAGCGTTTCCTGATCGCGCGCGCAGACGAGCGCGACTGCGTCGCCAAGGTACTGCGTGATCTCCCCCTCGCCGATGAGCGTCGGCTGGTCCTTCTGGATGTGGCCGACGTTCTGCTGGCCCGGGATGTCCTTTGCCGTCAGCACGCAGACGACGCCGGGGAGCGCTTCCGCTTCTTTCGTGCGGATATAGAGCACGCGGGCGCGCGGGTACTGGCTGCGCACCGCGCCGCCATAGCACATGCCGTCAACAAAGATGTCGTCGGGGTACTTGCCGTAGCCCTGCACCTTTTCGGCGACATCGATGCGGTGCACGCGCGAGCCGACCTGAAAGTCTTCCTTCTTTTCGGGAATCTTCCCCTCGCGTAAAATTTTTGCCGCAAGCAGGATTCCGTCGATGATCTTGACATAGCCCGTGCAGCGGCAGATATTGTTGCGGATGGCAAAGGCCGCCTCTTCGCGTGTCGGGTCGGGGTTTTGGTCGATGAGCCCCTTGGCCGAGATGACCATGCCCGGGATGCAGAAGCCGCACTGCACGGCTCCGGCCTCGCCGAAAGCATAGGTAAAGGCCTCCTTTTCAAAGTCGGAAAGGCCCTCGACCGTGACGATATGTTTCCCCTCCAGCTTGTCTGTCTGAGGGATGCAGGCTTTCGTCGGCTTGCCGTCGATGAGGACATGGCACGTGCCGCACGCGCCCTCACTGCACCCGTCTTTGACGCTGGTCAGATGCAGCTCGTCGCGAAGATAGCGGATGAGTTTTTGATTTTTCTCCACCGTGACCGGTGTACCATTGACAACGAATGCAGCCATTTCAGATCTCCTGTTCGCAAGAAAATCACAAATATCACAATTATTTTGGTTGCCTAACTAATTTTATTGTAGCACAGGCACAACAAAGACGCAACACAAATTCTAAATTCCGATATTCTATTTTCGGAATCACGCTTTTTACCTCAAATCCTTGACAAATTTTGAACATTGGACTAAGATATCGCCATACCTGCAAGGGGCGCTGGCGCAAGTCGGCTGTGATGCGGCGTATCGCCGTCGCTGTCCCTCAGACCTGATCCGGGTAATGCCGGCGTAGGAATGCAAAGAGTATCTTGCCTGAGCTTTGCACCGTGACGTCGATGCCGCGGTGCTTTTTTGTGCCGCGGCGCGGACAGGGACCATATTTTTAGGAGGAATCTCTTATGAGCAACACGTCCACCCATTCCACCACCCGCCGCTTGGCTGAAGGCGGCATCTGCATCGCCCTCGCCCTTGTGCTGAGCTATCTCAAAATTCCCATCGGTCTGTCGTTTGGCGGCTTCGGCGGCTCGATCACCCTTGTGATGGTCCCGCTCATCCTCTTCGCCGTGCGCTATGGCGCGCCCTGGGGCATCCTCGCGGGCGTCGCGTTCGGCACGCTCAAGTATTTCTTCGCCGAGGGCTTCGCCGTGAGCTGGGTGTCCATCATCTTCGACTATTCCGTCGCCTACGGCGCGGTCGGCCTTGCGGGCCTTTTCCGCGTGAAGGGCAACGACTATTCCAAGCTCCCGCTCGCCGCGTTTGTCGGCTGCCTCGGCCGCTTTGTCATCCACTTCATCTCGGGCGTGACGGTCTACGCGCAGTATATGCCCGAGGAATTCATGGGCATGACCATGACCTCTCCTGTGTTCTACTCCGTGCTGTACAACGGCACGTATATGCTGCCGAACACGATCCTCGCGATCATCATCTGCGCGCTGCTGATGAAGCCCGCAGCGAAGCTGCCGAGCGCAGAGTAAAAAAATAATATGGCAGCGCGACAGCGCTGCATTTGTTCCCTGCGCCGCGCAGGGGTGCGATAATAAGGGAGGGGTATCTCTTTTTGAAAAAGAGATACCCCTCCCTTACACCCTCCCAGAGAAAATTTTCATTGCAAGCGAGCAGCTCGAAGAGGTGCGATGCTTGCCGATTGCACTTCCCTGCGCGCGGCGAAGCCGCGTTAGCATTGCTATACGATTTGGCCTACTTCTATCATCCGCTGCCGCTCTGCTCATCTTGTTTTGTTGCAGCCTGATCATCTGACAATGCATATCGTCTTGGTAGTGCGTACTGCGGCGAGCGCCAGCAAAGCCGCCTCGGCAGGCAATAGCAAATCTGTACAAGTCCAAAGTAGGCGGAAATTGCGTAAGGCTACCGAATCGCAGGCAAAGCGACAGCGAAGATAGAAGTAAACCAAGTCGTTTAGATACAACACCCAGCAGGCACCTGATTCCGCCGCAGGCCGCGCAGCTCTTCAAGTGCCAATCTGCCAATGCAAAGCCTTTCTCTTGGGGTTCCAAAGGGGCCATTCTCTTTTGCGAAAGAGAATGGCCCCTTTGTCCCGTTCCCCTGCGCCGCGCAGGGGAAAAACCGCTCCCCGCGCAGCGGGAATGTTGTATTTACTTCTTGCGCTCCACCAATTTCTGGTATTGTTCCGAGATCTTTTTTCGAATATTTTCGATCTCGCGGCTTCCCTCCTCCTGCGTGTCGAGGACGAAGTTCTTCGTGCCGAGTTTGAAAAACAGCATGAACGCCTCAGTCACCATGCGGCGGGTCTCGCGGTCGAGGTTTTTATAGGTCTTGAGCATCGCTGCGGCGCTTTTGAGCTTTTCCTCGGTGAGCTCGCTGAGCGTTTTTGCGCCCGAGGCGGTGAAGACGCTGTACAGCGCGTCGGCCAGCGCTTCGCGCTGCTGGGTGTTGAGCGAATCGGCCCAGGACGAGAGCGTTTCATCGACGAGCTTTCCCTCGCGGGAGAAGTCGTCGAGGTGGACAAACTGCGTACCAAGCACCTGCCAGGAAAACCCGTCATGCTGGTAAAGGCCGTCATAGGTCGAATGCACGACCTGATAGCGCTTTTCATGCTCCATCAGCATGCCGACGACGGACGTCTGCGGCAGGATCGTATGGATGCGGCTTGCGATGCGCTTGTGCCCCGGCGTCTCGCTGATATCCCAGGCGAAGCCGGGGCCGTCGTTATTATGGACGGCGACGATACGCTCTTGAATCTCGCCGCTGCTCTTCGCCGCGCTGTAAACGGCGAGGTTGCCGCCCTTGGAGTGTCCACCGATGCGGATGGTCCTGTCGCTGTACTGCCGCGCGACGCGCGCGACGTATTCGACCGCCTGCTTCTGCGAGGGGATCTCCTCCAAAAAGCCCATGTTGAGGTCTTCCTTCCACCCGACGATCGTATCGTCCGTACCGCGGAACGAGATATAGATGCTGCCGTTGCCAAGGTCGATCGTCAGCGCCGCGAACTGCTGCTCGATGGAATCGTCAAGCAGCGCCGTGTAGCCGTTAAGCGTCATATTGCGAAAGCGCGGGCTCGTCATCAGCTTGCGCAGCATTTTCGAGATCGTGTCCGGCACGAGGACACCCATGGGGACGTCCTTACCGCCATGGCGGGCGAAAAACGCCTCCGCCGCCTCATTCAGCGGCAGGCCGCGCCCGAGCTCGGGCGGCGGCACGATGCCGTCAAAGTCGACAAAGCTCAGCTCTGCCAGAATCAGCGCGTCCACCTCGTTGAACGGCGAAATTTCGAGCGTCAGATCCCCGCGCCAGTCCAGATAATCCATCAGATTTGCCATATCGTTAACCTCCGTCAATGGGTCTCGTTTTCTTTCATCGTATGGCGCGCATAGCCGCTGCGCCACAGCCGCACGGCGCGCGCTTGCAGCGCCTCGGGCTTGTTGGGGAGTTTTTCCGCCGCGACCTCGTCTAAAAGCCGCGCAAGCACCGCACCGATCTCGCGCCCGCGATAGCCGAGGGCGGCGAGGTCTTCCCCGCTGATCTTGAGCTCGTGGATCGAGCAGCACGCGCCCTCTGAGATCAGCTCGTCGTAGATTTTCTGTGCTTCGTGCCACGGTGCCTGCGCCCGCTCCAATCCCGCGGGCGTTTTGGCGGCGTTGTCCGCCTGCTTGGTGTAAAGCAAATTCTGCACCGTCTCCGCGCCGAGACGCGCCATCTCCTTATGGATGGCCGCCCGCTCGGGGCGGAACATATCGTCGAAACAGGCGAGCTGCGCGCGTATTCTGTCGCGCAGCGACTTTTCAAAGTGCAGCCGCGCCATGATCTCCTCCGCCATTTGAGCGGAAATCGCCGTGTGGCCGTAAAAATGCCCGATACCTTGCTCGTCAAACGTCCGGCACAGGGGCTTACCGAGGTCATGGAAGAGCATCGTCCATCTCAGCTCCCGCTTTGGCGGCACGGCGGCGACAGCGCGCGCCGTGTGACCCCAGACGTCGAAGCAGTGGTGGTAATTGCACTGGTCAAAGCCGACGCAGGGTGAAATCTCCGGAATCGGCACGCCCAATATGTCGGGAAAGGTCAAAAGCGTCTCCCCCACGTTTTCGCCGAGCAGGAGCTTGTTCATCTCCGCATACACGCGCTCGTGCGCGACATGGGCGAGTAGGCCGCGCGCCTCATGCGCGGCGCGGGCGGTCTCCTTCTCCGCCGAAAAACCGAGCACGGAGCAGAAGCGCACGAGCCGCAAAATGCGCAGCGCGTCTTCCTCAAACCGCCGCTTCGGCTCGCCGACGCAACGCAGGACGCCTGCTTTCAGGTCTTCCTGCCCGCCGTAGGGGTCGACGAGCGTGCCGTCCGGCGACAAAGCGATGGCGTTGACCGTGAAGTCGCGGCGGGCAAGGTCCTCTTCAATGCTCGTGCCGAACGTGACGGAATCTGGGTGGCGGTTATCTTTGTACGCGCCGTCGCGGCGCATCGTCGTGAGCTCGATGGGCAGTCCTCCGCTCACAACTGTCACCGTGCCGTGCTGCAAGCCCGTCGGATGCGCGCTTTCGCTGAAAAGGCGCAGCACCTCCTGCGGTGGAGCGTCGGATGTCATGTCGTAGTCGGACGGCGCTTTGCCTCGCAGCATTTCGCGCACGCAGCCGCCAACCAGGTACGGCGAATAACCCGCGCTTTGCAGCGTAGTGATGACCGTTTCGACTTTCTTCGGTAAAAAGAGCATGGAACCCTCACAAAAAATCAAATTTTTAGCATTGCACTCCGTTCGCCGCTATATTATAATAGAAAATCCATAAAAAGTAAATCTCCTGTGCTTCGCACAAGGAAAGGATTTGATACAATGACCAATCAGAAGGATATTTTCTCCTATCTCGTCCCCGGCAAGTGCGCGCATCTGGCCGGTATCGGCGGCGTTTCGATGAGCCCGCTGGCAGAGGTGCTGCACGGCATGGGCCTCAAGGTCCAGGGCAGCGACATGAACGACGGCCCGTCCGTCGAGCATCTGCGCTCGCTCGGCATCCCTGTGGCCATCGGCCACGCGGCGGACAACCTCGGCGAGTGCGACTTTGTCATCCGCACCGCCGCCATCCACGACGATAATCCCGAGATCTCCGGCGCGGTGACGCGCGGCATCCCCGTTTTCGAGCGCGCGCAGGCCTGGGGTGCTATCATGAAGGGCTATAAAAACGCTCTCTGCATCTCCGGCACGCACGGCAAGACGACGACCACTTCGATGGCGACGCACATCTTCATGGCCGCGCAGAAAGACCCGACCGTCATGATTGGCGGCACGTTACAGCTGCTTCATTCCGGTTATCGCGTCGGCAAGGGCGATACGATCATTGCCGAGAGCTGCGAATACTGCAACTCATTTTTGAGCTTCTTCCCCACCGTCGCGGTCATTTTGAACGTGGAGGCCGACCATCTCGATTTCTTCAAGGACTTAGCGGATGTGGAGCACTCGTTCCGCCGCTTTGCAGAGCTCGTCCCCATCGGCGGACATGTGGTCGCCAACATGGATGATGAGGGTGCGCGCGATGCGCTCAGGGGCATTTCCCAGCCGATCTTCTGGTTCAGCTATGACGATCCCGCCGCGCAGTGCCGCGCGGAAACCGTCGTCTGGACGGACGGGCTTCCGAGCTTTGACATCTATATCCGCGGCAGTTACTACGCTCATGTTTCCCTGCGCGTGGGCGGCAAGCACAACGTGATGAACGCACTGGCCGCGGCGAGCGCCGCATATCTTCTCGGCGTCAGCGGCGAGGCCGTCGGTCTCGGCCTTGCAACGTTCACCGGCGCGGGCCGCCGCTTTGAGTACAAGGGAAGCTTCCACGGCGCGGACGTCTACGACGACTACGCCCACCACCCCGGCGAGCTGCACGCGCTGCTCGAAATGGCGAAGACGCTGCCCTACAAGCGCATCATCTGCGCATTCCAGCCGCACACCTACACGCGCACGAAGGCGCTGTTTAACGATTTTGTCAAAGAGCTGCGCGTACCCGACGTCGTCGTGCTGGCAGAGATCTACGCCGCGCGCGAGCAGAATGACATCGGCATTTCGTCTATGGACCTGAGCCGCGAGATCCCCGGATCTGTCTATTGCCCCACGCTCGACAAGGTGACCGCCGCGCTTGCGCGCATCGCCTGCCCGGGCGACCTTATTTTGACCGTCGGCGCGGGCGATATATTCAAGGCCGGCGAAAAACTGCTGAAAGAGAAAGAAGAGTCGTAAGCATGTTGGTATCCCCCTTCTACGACACCGCGCCGGAGCATGCCTCCGAGCGCGCGATGGCAAGCTATGCGCTGCTCGATTCCCTGCACATTCCCTATCAGCGCATTGAGCATGAAAAGGCAGAGACCATGGAAGTCTGCGCCGCTGTGTCGGACGCGCTGGGCGTGCGCATCTGCAAGAATCTCTTTCTCTGCAACCGCCAGCAGACGAGCTTTTACCTGCTCACCATGCCCGAAGATAAGCCGTTTCACACCAAGGATCTGAGCCATCAGATCGGCTCGTCCCGCCTCTCGTTTGCGCCGCCCGAAAAAATGGAGGAGCTGCTGGGCTGCTCGCCCGGGTCTGCAAGCGTGCTGGGGCTGCACAACGACAGCGGCAACGCCGTCCGTCTCGTCATGGACAGGGACGTATATACCGCGCCGTATTTCGCCTGCCACCCCTGTGACAACACGCAGAGCCTCAAATTCAAAACAGAGGATCTGCTGAACGTTCTGCTGCCAAAGATCGGACATGAGCCGATCATCGTGGAGCTGTAAGGCAAAAAGCAAAAAAAGGTTCCGAAGAATGCTCTTCGGAACCTTTTATATGAGATCGTCTACTGTAAACCTTATCAGCTTGTCAGTCTCTGCATTTGAATCGGTGCAGATGCCTGCAAGAGAATCAGAAAACGGTGAAAACACAAAAACGCGCTCATTGGGAACGACCGGCACTTCCCCGTTTCTCAGGCTGACGGCGCTGATGCCGCGGCGCTTGCAGCGGCTCTCCCGATGCACCCAGAGGCGCCAGAAATCGGCATCATTTGCCGCGTGAAAGCGCGTGCGCATCGCGCCGCTCACAGGGCGAAGACACTCGATATCCGCGCCGATTGGCTCGTTGTGAACAGCCAGCAGCGCAGCGCCGCGCGTGTGGCTCAGACTGAAATGAACGTCCGGATGCGAAGCAAAGTACGGCTTGCCGTGCTCGCCGTAGGAAAGCTGCGGTAAGTCCTCCAAGCCGTAAAGTTCATGCAGTGCACGGCAGAGCAGCGCGTAGGCGCAGAGAGCTTCGGGCGTTTTGGCGCGGTCTTGCCTCTCAGGCGGCAGAAAGCGCGCGAGCGCGGATAACTCCGCTTCTGAGAGCGGCTGAGAAATTCTGACCGCATACAACCGGATATTCATGATGTTCCGCCCCCTTTGCGCAGCGATTCCTGCGGAAATTATAGGAGAAATGGCACGGCCTGTCAAATTTTCTCCGCACATGGAAAAATTTTTTGAATTTTTTCCGTCAAAAAAGAGGAAAGCAATCATTTTCGGCGTATATATACCATAGACAGAAAAATGTTCCGTGCGCAGAAGTGAGAAAGGAGGACGCCATGGCCTTTGACCGTCAGTTTTTGGACGAGCTCATCGCCCGCAACGACATTGTCGACGTTGTCAGCAATTATGTCTCGCTCCAGCCGCGCGGCGGGAGTCTGTGGGGCTGCTGCCCCTTTCACAGCGAAAAGACGCCTTCGTTCCATGTGCTGCCGGACAAGCAGCTGTGCTACTGCTTCGGCTGCAAAAAAGGCGGCGGCGTCATCAACTTCATCATGGAGGAGGAGAACCTTTCCTTCCCCGATGCGGTGCGCTTTCTCGCACGGCGCGCGAACATGCCCGTGCCGGAAGAAGAGCACAGCGACGAGAGCCGGCTGCGTTCGCGCATCCTGTCGCTCAACCGCGACGCGGCGCGCTTTTACTACGAGCAGCTCTACTCGCCCAAGGGCGCGCCGGTGCTCGAGTATATGAAAAACCGCAAGATCACGCGGCGCAATGCAACGAACTTCGGCCTCGGCGCATCGGCGGACGAGTGGGACGGCTTACTGACCGCGATGCGGAAAAAGGGCTATGGCGACGGCGAGCTGCTTGCCTCGGGTCTTGCCATCCGCGGCAAGAACGGCGGGCTGTACGACAAATTCCGCAAGCGCCTCATCTTCCCCATCATCGACGTGCGCGGCGACGTGCTGGGCTTTGGCGGGCGCATCATCAGCAAGGACGATCCTGGCGCGAAGTATATGAACACGCCCGAGACCATCGTTTACAGCAAGCGGCGCGTTTTATACGGGCTGAACCTGGCCAAAAAGAGCAAGCGCAGCAACATTATTTTGGTCGAGGGCAACATCGACGTCGTGATGCTGCATCAGGCGGGATTCGACAATGCTTGCGCCTCGATGGGCACAGCGCTGACGACGGAGCAGCTGCAATTACTCAGTCGCTACACGAAGGAGATCGTGCTCTGCTACGACAACGACGACGCGGGCAAGGTCGCGACGCAGAAGGCGCTGACGCTTCTCAATAACACCGACTTTCAGGTCAAGGTGCTCGAGCTCCCCAAGCGGCTCGTCGACGGAGAGTACATCAAACAGGACGCGGACGACTTCATCAAGTTCCAGGGTAAGGACGCCTTTGAGCATCTGCTTTCCGGCAGCGAGAGCGGGATGGACTTCCGCATGGCGCAGCTCAAGTCAAAGTTCGACCTCAAAAGCGACGAGGGACGTATCGGCTTTGCCGAAGCGGCAGCAGGATTGCTCTCCACAGTGCCGAACGCGGTTGAGCGCGAAATTTACACCGTGCGCGCGTCCGAGGCCGCAGGCATCACGCCCGACGCGATGAAGCTCGAGGTCGAGCGCGCGCGAAAACGCGCCCGCTACAAGGAAAAGCGCGAGCAGGAGCGGCGGGACCTGAATCCCGCGGCGTCCGCCCAGCCGCGCGAGCGGTCGATCCGCTATACAGACCTTCGCTCGGCGCTCGCCGAAGAAGGCGTGCTGCGGCTTTTGACGCTGGACGATTCCCTCTTTGGCGAGAATCCGCCGATCCGGGAAGAGGACTTCTCCTCTCCCCTGCTGGGCCGGTTCTTCACGGCGCTGCGCACGCAGCTGCGCGAGAGCGGGCAGGTGAACATCCCAGCGCTGGCGGAATTTTTCACGTCGGAGGAGATCAGCCACTTGATCGGTATCCTGCAAAAGCCGGAGTCGCTCAAAAACGGCACGCAGGCGCTCAGCGACTACTGCAATATCATTTTAGACGAAGCGCACAAGCGCGTGGCCGTCAATGAAGACCCCCTGATGGCCGCGATGGAAAAGAATAAATATAAGGGTAACGGAGGAAAGCAAACATGGAAGAAAAACAGCTGACCAGCAGAGAACTGGAGGAACAGGCCAACGCGCTGCTCGCCGAGGCAGATTTCGAGGAGATCAAACTGCCGAAAAAGACGAAAAAGGCCGCGGTGGCCAAGAAGGCAGAGCAGGAAAATGAGCAGGCGGAAAAGCCCGCCGAGAAATTCCCGCCGCTGGATGAAAAGCTGGTCGCCTCCCTGCCCGCGGCGGCGCTGCTGCAGAGCAACGAAAAGCTCATGGAGATCTTTGCCAAGGGCAAGGCCAAGGGCAAGCTCAGCTCCAGCGACCTGATGGAGACCATCGACGAGATGAACCTTGAGAGCGAGCAGCTCGACCAGATCTACGACTCGCTCGAAATGCTCGGCATCGACATCGGCACCGCCGAGGCCATCGACAGCAGCATCGACGATGTGGAGCCGCCGATGGAGGAGATCGCCGAGATCGAAGAGGAAGAGCTCGTCGACCCGAACGAGCTGGTCGACAGCTTCTCGACCGACGACCCCGTGCGCATGTACCTCAAGGAGATCGGTAAGGTGTCGCTGCTGTCGGCAGACGAGGAAATTTCGCTCGCGACCGCGATGTCCGCAGGCGTCGAGGCCAAGCAGAAGCTCGAAGAGGCCGAAAAGAACGGCACAGAGCTGAGCGAAGAGGAAATGAAGGAGCTCAAATCTGCCGTCAAGAAGGGTGAGCGCTCCAAGCAGCGCTTGGCCGAGGCGAACCTGCGTCTCGTCGTGTCCATCGCTAAGCGCTACGTGGGCCGCGGTATGCTCTTCCTCGACCTCATTCAGGAGGGCAACCTGGGCCTCATCAAGGCCGTTGAAAAGTTCGACTACACCAAGGGCTACAAGTTCTCGACCTATGCAACGTGGTGGATCCGTCAGGCCATCACCCGCGCCATCGCCGACCAGGCGCGCACCATCCGTATCCCCGTTCATATGGTCGAGACCATCAACAAGGTCATCCGTGTGTCCCGTCAGC
>OGJH01000220.1_pt1 | contig 74323 bp, 93 predicted proteins | sample 1572021 | NCBI WGS metagenome assembly OGJH01 (sample SAMEA2582098, study PRJEB24529) | metagenome | biome: Human gut stool | place: China | collected 2011
CCGTATCTTCCTTTATTCTCATGGAAAATAGCAGTGATTTCTTCTTTCACAGAATGATATTTATCTGCTTTCTTCAGTTGTTTTAGATGATAGTAAAAGGTTGCACGAGGCAGTTGAGCGACATCCAGCAGGATTGCCAGTGAAAATTCTTGCCTTAGTTTCTAAATCACCTGTGTTTTCTGTGATGCTGTCGCTCGTTTTCCAAAACCAAGGCTTGCAAGTTTTTTAGGTATGCGTTTTCTGCGCGCAATCGCTGCACCCCTGCGATCAAATCCTCCTCTACCTCTTTTTGTAGTTTCATTGGCCGTCCGGTGCTTTTGCGTCCACGACGCTCGATAGCCAGCCCCTCTGAACCTTCTTCGAGATAAATTCGCTCCCAACGTTGAATGATTCCGTGATCATTTATTTCAAATTGTCTTGCCGCTTCACTGTAGCTCAGTTTTTCTTCCAGCATTGTTTCTACCACCAGTTTCTTAAATTCTGGAGTATATCGTTTGTTTGGTGCTCCTTTTGGCATAAAAATCACCCCACTTGCTAAATAGTATATCATACTGTCTAACAAATGGGGTGCAGTTCACTTATCTTTCATTAGGGATATAAGGTATTAAATCGAGAGGAGATTATTCAAATTTTAAGAGAAAGCTTGTGACAGAAGCATATTTTCGGCAGGCTTTCGGAAAGCGGATAGACAGAATCATAGAATTGGGAAGGAGTCGGAACGCAGATGGAATATGTAACCTTAAATAATGGCGTGCAGCTGCCGATGATTGGCTTTGGTACATGGGATGTGCGTGGAGAGGCAGGCAAGAAAACGATTCTCACCGCATTGGACAGCGGATACAGGCTGATTGACACAGGGCAAATGTATGAAAATGAAGATATCGTCGGGCAGGCGGTAAAAGAAAGCGGTCTGGAGAGAAAAGAGGTCTTTCTTACAACAAAGCTGTACCGTCCCTGCGTTACCTACGAAAAAGCAAAGGCCGCAATCGAAAAATCTTTGCAGGCATTGCAGACGGATTATATTGATTTGCTTTTGATTCATGAGCCGTATGATTCCGCTTTGGAAATGTATGAAGCCATGAAGGAGGCCTATCGGGCAGGAAAGGTAAGAGCAATCGGCATTTCCAATTTTAATGAAAAGAAATATCAGGCGTTTGTTGCCGCCTGTGATATTGTGCCTGCGGTCAGCCAGGTGGAATCCCATGTGTACTATCCGCAGCTGGCATTGCAAAAGGAAATGGAAAAGCATGGAACGCAAATGCAGTCTTGGGCATCCTTTACGGAGGGCAGAAAAAATATTTTTGCGGAGCCGTTATTGCAGGAGCTTGGGAACAAATACGGAAAAACATCTGCACAGATTGCACTGCGGTATTTGGTGCAGAATAAAATTGCGGTAATTCCGAAATCCGTCCATCAGGAGCGCATGAAACAAAACCTCGCTGTCTTTGATTTTGAAATTTCGCAGGAGGATATGAAAAAATTGAGAAATTGGATGGCGGAAAAACCCTGTTTGGGTGGTATTGAGCGGAAGGGTTCGGGAAACGAATATCTCATTACTTTGCTCCGCAAAGCAGGCTTTGCCTGCCACCCCTTCTTGGGCGGTAAGTATTCTCCGGAATGGAATCCGCAGAGGGAGCTTTGCCCCCTCGAGGAAAACAGGGCGTTTCAAGGTGCTTGCCACCGCCGGAATGCATCTGTTTATTCTTCTGTTTAAACAAGTCGAAATCCTGATTTCGACTTAGGGATCGACTTTGTCGACACCTTAAAACGGTCTGAACCCTGCGGTTCAGACCGTTTTTATATCCTCAGCCTTCGTAAATGAAGTTATCAATCCATCTGGTTTTGCCGATATAAACCGCCATGGCAACCAATATGGGCGGCTGCATTGTGCTGACAGGCTCTACTGCTGCGTTGGCGCAAGGGCAATCAATCCTTGTAGGAATCAGTGCTTGGCTGCCTGAGAATACCATTCCAATGTTTCATAAACAATACTCATGTGTTCTTCAATAATTTTCCGTAAGGCGGTTTCGTCCTTTGCCTTCAGCGTATTGAGAATTTCTTTATGCTGATGGAAGGAGGTTTTGAGCTGATCCAGAGGGAGGTTGGTTGCGCTATACATATAAAACATGGTGCCGATGCTCCAGTTGGATTCATAGAGCTTCATAATCTGCGGATTGCCACAGAGGGAGATATAAAGTGTATGGAATTTCGTTTCCAGCTCTGCCGCAGCGGGATATCCGGCTTCCAGTGCGGTTTCAAATTCCTGCACAACGGTCTCCATCTCCTTGATGATGCCGGGGTGATACTCAATATTGCGGATACAGAGCTTTACACAGAAAAGCTCCATCATCTGACGAGCTTCAATGATATTTCTAATCTGGGTATCGGAAAGCTGTGCAACGGTTGTGCCCTTTCTCGGCGTTGCTTCTACCAGACCAAGCGCAATCAAACGGTTGATTGCAGCGAGGACAGGGGAGCGGCTGATGCCCAGTGAATCGGATATTTCCTGCGTATTTAATTTTGTTCCGGGGGCGTATTCCCCGTTTTGAATTCGTTTTTTAATTTCTTCATAAGCGAAATCCTGTAAAGAATCTGAAGTTTTCATACTATCTCTCCTAAAATAAAAAAATAAATAAATCATACCTCAACAAATGTGAGCGTATCCCCTTAAAAAAACAATTTTTATCATTATACATCAAAAAATAGATTTTGTATACAAAAAATAGGATTTCTTTCAAAATAAGAAAACTGTGAAAATTTGATAAATTTCGACAATTCCAAAAAGTTGGTTTTTAGCAATGCGCAAAAATGCATTTTTGCAAAAATACACAAAAATAAAGAAATTTTAAAAATTAACAAAAAATGGATTGACATTTTCAAAAATGAATATTAGTATCGAATTACAAATTCAAAAAAGAAAAATTGAATACAAAAACAATGAAAACAATACAAAAGCGAAAGGGGAAATAAGTATGGATTTCACAGGAAAGAACATTATTGTGACGGGCGGTGCGAGCGGCATCGGCAAAGCAATCGTAACCGGCGTGGTAGAAGGCGGCGGTCATGCGATTATTGTTGATCTGAATCTGGATGCAGCCGAAAAGCTCAGAGAGGAGTTGGGCAAGGACAAAACCTCTGCTTACAAGGTAAATCTGGCGAATAGTGCTGAAATCAGAGAGGTATTCGGCAAAATCGTTGCAGATTTTAAGCAGATACATGGGCTAATCAACAATGCAGGCATCGTAAGCACGGTACCCTTTGATGAGGTAACACAGGCAGAATGGGATAAGGTAATTGCCATTAACCTGACAGGCGTTTATACTGCAATTAGTGCAGTTTATCCCTCTATGAAGGCGAATGGCTATGGCAGAATTGTAAATGTAGCCTCCGTAGCGGCAAAAAGAGGCGGTGGCCTTTTGGGAACAAGTGCCTATGCGGCCTCCAAGGCAGGCGTAATCGGGCTGACAAAGGCGGTTGCCAGAGAAGGCGCACCTTATGGGGTTGCCTGCAATGGTGTATGCCCCAGCTTAACAATGACACCGATGACTGCCAATATGGGAGAAGAAAAGACAAAGAAGATTATCGCAACCATTCCTTTGGGACGAGGCGCACAGCCGAGAGAAATTGCAAACATGGTTCTGTTCTACGCATCTGATCTGGCAAGCTTTGCTACCGGTGAAATCAGTGATGTGGACGGTGGCGTAACAATGGACGGCTGATATCGGTAAGAAAAGGTTGAGGAGGAATTTTCATGAAAAAGAAAATTTTGGCGATTGCAATGACAGCCATTGTTGCGGCATTGGGCTTGACCGGCTGTAATAATGGTATGGGTATCAATGATGACGGTACATATACATGGAAAATGGCATTGAACTCCACAGAAGGGGACAATGCTTACGATACAGGCGCAGCCTTCGCGAAAAAGATAGAGGAGCTGACGGATGGCAGAGTAGAGGTTGTTCTTTATGGCGGCGGCAGCCTTGGTACAACTTCTGAGGTTCTGGAAGGGATGAAATTCGGCGTTGCCAACGTGATGTGCGAATCAATAGGTACACTGGCAACCTTTACCCCGATGGCGAATATTGACGCAACCCCGTATCTGTTCCGCGATTATGATCACTTCATGGAAACATGGAACAGCGATGTCGGCGAGGAAATCAAGGAGACCGTCGGTGAGGAAAGCGGCTTTAAGCTGCTGGGCGGCACATACAGAGGTCCCCGTATCGTAACGGCAACAAAGGAAATGAAAAATATCGAGGATTTCAAGGGCTTTAAGCTGAGAGCACCAAATCTGGAGATGTATCTGGAAACATGGAAATGGATGAAGGCAGCACCTACACCCATTGCGATGACAGAAACCTATACAGCTTTGCAGCAGAAGACGGTAGACGGGCAGGAAAACCCTATGACGGATTCCCTGAACTATGCATTTGATGAGGTCTGCAAATATTGGATTAAGACAAACCATGTTTACAGCAGTAACGTTATCATCATGGATAGAGAATACTTTGATGCATTACCTGAGGATATTCAGCAGGCAGTGCAGGAGGCAGCTGAATATGCAGGCGTAACTGTCAGCGAGCAGCAGCTGCAGAAGGAAAAGGAAGCAGAGCAGGAGCTGATTGATAAGGGCTGCCATATCGTTGAAGTGGATACAGATCAGTTTATCGAATATTTCAAGGATTTTACAGATGAAAAATTCCCTTACCTGGCAGATTGGGCAGAAAAGATTCGTGCTGTCGGCACAGAGGAGTAAATACAAAGGAAAATCATTAAAATCGAGGTGAATCGAATGAAAGGGTACGGAAAATTTCTGGACGGAATTGAAAAGATAGAAAAATTATTTCTGGCGGTAACGGTTGCAATCATGATTATTGTCATTACCTATCAGGTTATTTTAAGATATGTTTTTTCTGCGTCCAATGCGTGGAGTGAGGAGTTGGCAAGGTATCTGTTTATCTATGATGTTATGGTAGCGGCAGCCATTGCCACAAGAAGAAACAGCCATTTGCAGGTGGATGCGTTTATCGGTATTCTCAAGCCCAGAACGAAGGCAATCTATACAGTGATTGCAACTATTGTAGGGATTGTATTTCTGGTATTTCTGTTCTGCTATTCTGTTGTATTGTGTCAGGCAGCGGCAGTGAATGTTTCTGCCGGCTTGAAGATTCCGATGTCTGTGCCGTATGCATGTATGCCGATTGGTGCAGTATTGATGATCTTGACCTCTATTGAGGTTATTATGAAGCAGCTTGCAGAAATTGCGGAATTAAGCAGAAGGGAGGCGTAACGCATGAATGCCGGTTTGATTGTAATTATTTTATTATTGGTATTATCCATTTTGGGTATTCCCATTTATCTTGCGTTGGGTATTGGCACACTGGTTGCCCTGAATATGGCAGATATGCCGTTTATCGTGCTTCCGCAGAAGCTTTTTGCGGGCATGAACTCCAGCTCACTGCTGGCAATCCCGTTCTTTATGCTGGCAGGGAATATTATGTCTCGCAGTATTACAGGGAAGCTGATTGATGTTTCCAATGCCTTGATCGGTTGGATTAAAGGCTCTCTGGCGGTTGTTACCGTACTGGCATCTGCGCTGTTCGGTGCGATTTCCGGTTCCGGTGTTGCAACGGCATCTGCGGTTGGCGGCACAACCATTCCTGCCATGAAGGAGGAAGGCTATCCCGACCATTTCGCGGCGGCGATTTCCGGTATTGCGGCTATTCTGGGACCTATCATTCCGCCTTCCATTACATTGATTGTATATGCGAGCATTACGGATTTGTCCGTATCCAAGCTGTTTGTCGGCTCTGTCATTCCCGGTATCCTGATGGCAGTCGGTCTGATTATTTATGCGCTGTTCTATGGTAAGAAGAATGACCTGCCTGCGCATGAAAGAAAATCTGCAAAAGAGGTTCTGCTTATTTTCAAAGACAGTATCTGGGCTCTGCTGATGCCCGTTATCATTCTGGGCGGTATTTTCGGCGGTATTTTTACACCAACGGAATCCGCAGCGGTTGCAGTTGTGTATGCGCTTCTGGTCAGCCTGCTGATTTATAAGGATATTAAGATTAAGGATATCCCCGGCATTTTCGTGGATGGTGCGATTTCTACAGCAACCATTCTGATGCTGGTAGGGATTTCCAAATCCTCCGGTTATGTTATCACAACATCCGGTCTGCCTCATCAGGTTCTGGAGGTATTCAGCTCCTTTACCAATAGTACAGTTGTCATTCTGCTGCTGCTGAATATTCTGTTCCTGGTTATCGGTATGCTGATGGAGGCAAATGCAGCGATTATCATGATGACACCTATCCTGCTGCCTCTGCTGGATGCGTTTGGCATTGACCCTTTGCAGTTTGGTATCATGATGAGCTTCAACCTGTGTATCGGTCTGGTTACACCGCCGGTCGGCATCTGCTTGCTGATGACAAACCAGATTGCCGAGGCACGCTTTGTGCAAACGCTAAAATCGGTTATGCCAATGCTGCTCATCGGTGTTGTGGTGCTGATGCTGGTTACTTATATTCCGCAGGTTACAACCTTCCTGCCGGGATTGATTAAATAAGATGTAAAAAATAAATAAAAAAATAGATTTGAAAATGTAATTTTGAGAAAAGAAAATGCTGCATACTGCTTGGGTATGCAGCATTTTTCAGAAGGAGGGAAGCAGAGATGCAGGAGCAGGTAAAGGCAACGTTTCTGGTAAATGCGGCGGTGCTTCTGGAGTTTCGGGGGACGAAGCTGCTAATCGACGGGATTTATGATGAAAACGGACATTGCTTCAGCAATCTTTCCGAAAGGCAATGGGAAAAGCTGAAGGCGGGCGAGGGAGAATTTGCGGGTATTGAGTATCTGCTGTTTACCCATGAGCATGGGGATCATTTTTCGCCGCAGAGGGTGGCGGAATATCTGGAGTATCGGCAGCCGAAGGCGATTTTCATGCCGAGAGACGGCTCTGCTGCCTTGCGGGCGTTGCAGAAAAAGGCGGAGGGGATGGGGATTCCGTGTGTTCTGCTGCATCGGGAATTATGCAGGAAAACCGTTTTTCGTCCGGAGCAGGAGATTCGTATCCGTGCCTTTCAGACCAGACATCTGGATAAGCTTTACTGGGATGTGCCGCATTTCTGTTATTTATTAGAGTGCGGCGAGAAGAAGCTGCTTTTTACGGCGGATGTGGATTTCACACAGGAGGATTTTTCTGCGGTACGAGGCATGGCGCTGGATGCGGTGTTTGTCAATCCGCTGATGAGCCACAGCGAGGAGGGCAAGGCATTATTTGCGGCAGGCGTATTGCAGACAAAGACGAAGATTGTTTATCATATTCCCTTTGCAGGAGAGGATAAAATGATGATACGGAAGATTGTGGAGCAGGAAATGCGCGCAGGAAGGCAGGAAAATGCGCTGTTCTTTATGGAGGAAGGACAGACCTGCCTGATTTAAGAAAAATAGGATTCTGAGGTTTTGTGATAAAAAATTCTGACAAGAACCTCTTTTTTTAGACATCATTTTGTATACAAAAGTAGTTTTATGAATTTTAAATAAAAATCAGAAATACATTCTGTAAATTACGCCAAAAAGGAAAAAAATGGCGGTATTGTATTGACACATAAAAATTCTAATGATAAAATTTGAATACAAAATAAATAAAAAGAATACAAAATAAAGAAGGGGAGATACAAATGATGCAATCCATCGAACATGCTGCAGGCAGCATAAAAAGAGTCGTTGCATTCCGCTTGAAGCCCGGTATGGATGTTTTGAAGGGCATCGAGGAGATTTGCAAAGCAGAAAATATTAAAAACGGCGTAATCCTCAGCGGGATTGGCAGTCTGGACGGTGCAGCCTTTTGTAATCCTGTTCCTTTGAAGGATAAAAAAGCAGGATACGGCTACGGAGAACCTACGATTCTGTATGGTCCCATTGAGTTGACTGCGGCGGCCGGCATGATCTGCCACGATGATGACGGCAACCTTCTGCTTCATGTACACATGAGCATGAGCGACCAGCACGGCACAGGGCATGGCGGTCATCTCATTGAAGGCACAAAGGTTCTGCTGACCACGGATATGGTGATTGCGGAGCTGGATGGGCTGGTTATGGGCAGAAGATTTGATGAGGAACTCGGGGTGCCTCTGTTTGCACCCAAGCAAAAATAAAAAACATAAAAAGAATGAGAAAAAAGAAAGGTGTGAATCACATTGGCTTCTAAAGGTAAAAAATATCCCAAGGAAATGCTTTTGGATATGTACAAAACAATGTTGAGTATCAGAGCATTTGAAACAAAAGCGGCAGAATGCTTCACAAAGGGTATGCTGGCAGGGAATATTCACCTGTGCATCGGGCAGGAGGCAGTGCCCACAGGTGCTTGCTATGCACTGGAACCCGAAGATTATATGACATCTACCCACAGAGGGCATGGTCACTGTATCGCAAAGGGCGCATCTCTGGATAAAATGCTGGCAGAGCTGTTCGGTAAGAAAACAGGGTATTGTCAGGGTAAGGGCGGTTCCATGCACATCGCGGATGTAGCAGGACTGCACAGCCTTGGTGCAAACGGCATCGTAGGCGCAGGTATTCCCATTGCGGCAGGCTCTGCACTGGTGTCCAAGATTAAGGGAGATAAGCATGTTACCCTGTGCTTCTTCGGTGACAGCGCATCCAACCAGGGTACCTTCCACGAAGCGGTAAATATGGCGGCGGCATGGAAGCTGCCTGTAGTATTCCTGTGTGAAAACAACAGCTACGGCGTTTCTGTTAATATCCATTCCGTAACCAATACGGATACGATTGCAGTGCGTGCGCAGGCGTATAACATCCCCGGCAAAACAGTTGACGGCAATGATCCCGTTACCGTATATGAAGCAGTAAAAGAAGCGGTAGATTATGCAAGAGAGGGCAACGGCCCTTCTATCGTAGAGTGCATGACGTTCCGCCATCAGGGACATTATTGCGGTGACCCTGCAAATTATCGCCCTGCATCCTACATGGAGGAGGCGCATAAGAAGGACGCAATCCCCAATATGAGAAAGAGACTGTTGGATGGCGTGGCAACAGAGGAAGAAATTCTGGCTGTGGAAAAGGCAGTAGAGGATGAGATGGAAGCGGCTTATCAGTTTGCAAATGAATCCGCATATCCTGACCCTTCCGAAGCAACAACAGACGTATATTTCTCTGATAATGAAAGGAGCGTTGTAAGATGAGTAAAAAATTGAGCATCAGTAAAGCCATCGGCGAGGCTCTTCATGAGGAAATGGCAAGAGATGAAAATGTAATTATCATGGGCGAAGACATGGGTAAGATGGGGAATGTTTTCGGCATTACGGTTGGCTTTCAGGAGGAATTCGGTGAGAACCGCGTGTTTGATACCCCGATTTCCGAATCTGGCTTCTGCGGCATGGCAGTGGGGGCTGCAATGAGAGGGATTCGCCCTGTGGTAGAGCTGATGTATGATGACTTTATCACCGTTGCGGCAGATCCTATCATCAATCAGGCTGCAAAGATGAGATATATGACAGGCGGACAGGCAACCGTACCCATGGTATTGAGACTGCCCATGGGCGCAGGCAGAAGAAACGCAGGACAGCATTCGCAGTGCTTTGAAAATATTTTCTGTCATACACCCGGTCTGAAGGTTGTGGCGCCCTCCAGCGCGGAGGATGCAAAGGGCTTGCTGAAATCCGCGATTCGTGATGAGGACCCCGTTATCTTTATTGAACATAAGCTGCTGTATGCAAAGAAGGAGCAGATTCCCGAAGGGGAATACACCATCCCTCTGGGTGTTGCGGCTGTGAAAAGAGAGGGTACAGATATTACAATCGTAACATGGAGCCGTGAGGTATACTTTGCACTGGAGGCAGCGGAAGAGCTGGCGAAGGAAGGCATCAGCGCAGAGGTTCTGGATCTGCGTACACTGGTTCCTCTGGATTGGGATGCAATTGTGAAATCCGTTTCCAAGACACACAATGTAATCGTTCTGTCCGAAGAGGTAAAGCGTGGCAGCTATGCGGCTGAAATTTCCGCACAGATTGCAGAGGAGCTGTTTGATGAACTGGATGCACCCGTAGAACGTGTCTGCGGTCTGAATATCGTTTCTCCCTTCAGCCCTACATTGGAGGATGAAAACTTCCCTCATCCCGCAGATATCGTAAAGGCAGTGAAAAAGGTTCTGAATAAATAAGGAGGGAAAACCATGGCTTTTGAAGTAAAGATGCCTCAGTTGGGACTGACAATGGAAGAAGGCACAGTCACAAAATGGGTAAAACAGGAAGGCGACACGGTCAAGGCCGGTGATGTCATTCTGGAAATTACAACAGATAAACTGACAAGCGAAGTAGAAAGCGAGCATGACGGCGTATTGCTGAAGATTGTTGCGCAGGAAGGCGAGGACATTCCCGTAAAAGGTCTGCTGGCATATATCGGCGAAGCAGGCGAACAGGTTGGGGATGCACCTGCGGCAAAGGCAGAAGCGCCTGCGGCTGAAGCGGCGGCACCCGTGCCCGCAGCAGCACCTGCAGCACCTGTTGCACCTGTGGCAGGCGGCAGAATCAGAATTTCCCCTCTGGCAAAGAAAACAGCGGCAAAGCTGGGGGTAGATTATACAACAGTGGCAGGCTCCGGCCCTCTGGGCAGAATCGTGCAGAAGGATATTCTGGCGGCAGCAGAAGCTGCAAAAGCCGCACCTGCACCCGCAGCACAGGCGGCAGAAGAAAAGGCAGCACCGAAGAAAACCGCACTGGAACTGATGGATGGCGACGAGGTTGTAAAGCTGGCAGGGATGAGAAAGGTCGTTTCCGAAAGAATGACAAAATCCGCACAGGAAATCCCTACCGTTACGCAGAATGTCCGCATTGATGTGACAGAGCTGATGGCATTCCGTAAGAAGATTAACAATGACCTTGGCGTTAAATATTCTTTGAATGATTATGTGCTGAAAGCAACGGCAAAGGCACTGAAAAATAACAAGCATATTCTGGTAAGTCTGGACGGCGACCAGATTATCAAGCGCGCCCATGTGAATATCGGTATGGCGGTTGCGCTGGAGGATGGTCTGATTGTGCCCGTTATCAAGGATGCGGATAAGATGAGTCTGGGTGAAATTTCCGAAGCAGCGAGAGATCTGGCAGAGCGTGCAAGAACAAATAAGCTGTCGATGGATGAATATAAGGGCTCTACCTTCTCCATCTCCAATCTGGGTATGTTCGGCGTAGAAACCTTTAATCCTATCATCAATCAGCCGGATGCAGGCATTCTGGGTGTCTGCGCAGTGCAGGATGAGCTGGTCATGGATGATGCGGGAGCAATTACAAAGAGACAGTTCATGCGCATTTCCTTTACATTCGACCATAGATTGATTGACGGTGCGACAGCAGCAAAATTTGAGCTGGCTATCCGGGATCTGATGGAGCATCCCATGCAGATTCTGCTGTAACATCGGAAGAAAAAGGAGACAGAAATCAAGAAAAGGAACCTGAACAGACAGGAGGAATAGACTATGGCAGTAGAGGTTAAAATGCCTCAGCTTGGGCTGACAATGGAAGAAGGCACGGTTTCCAAATGGGTAAAGCAGGAAGGCGATGCCGTAAAGGTTGGCGATGTTCTGCTGGAAATTACAACAGATAAGCTGACCAGTGAGGTGACAGCAGAAGCAGAAGGCACACTGATTAAAATCGTGGCACAGGAAGGCGAGGATGTACCCGTAAAGGGGCTCCTGGCATATATCGGCGAAGCAGGCGAGCAGGTTGGAGCAGCACCCGCACAGGCAGCACCCGTACAGGCAGCCGCTCCTGCGGCAGAGAAAAAGCCTGCCGGCGAAACAAAAGTGGCAGTCATCGGCGGCGGCCCCGGCGGTTATGTTGCGGCAATCAGAGCGGCACAGCTGGGCGGCAAGGTAACGCTGATTGAAAAGAACAAATTGGGTGGCACCTGCTTGAATGTCGGCTGTATTCCCACAAAGGCAATCCTGCATGCGGCAGAGGCGCTGACAGAAGCAAAGGAAATGGCGGAATACGGCATCCATATTGAAGTGAAAAATGTAGACTGGAAACAGGTGCAGGCAAAGAAAAATGCCATTACCGCACAGCTGGTAGGCGGTGTGACCGGTCTGATGAAGGCAAATAAGATTCAGGTTGTGGAGGGAACAGCATCCTTCGCATCCAAGGATACTCTGGCTGTCCTGAAAAAGGACGGTACAAAGGAAAACATGACATTTGATAAAATCATCATCGCAGCAGGCTCCGTCCCCGCGGTGCCTCCCATTCCCGGGGTAAAGGAAAATGCAAACTGCGTAGATTCGACAGGCGCTTTGTCTTTTGAAGAAATTCCCAAAAGCCTTCTGGTCATTGGCGGTGGCGTAATCGGTATCGAACTGGCAACTGCGTACTCCAAATTCGGTACAGAGGTAACGGTGGTAGAAGCCGCACCTAAGCTGCTGCCCATGATGGATGGCGAGCTGACAGCACAGCTGCGCAAGCTGATGGAGGCAAAAGGCGTAAAGATTATGACAGACGCAAAGGTGCAGTCTGTAGAAGCGGCGGCAGTCGGCGCAAAGGTGAATGTGGAAATTGGCGGCAAGGTGCAGCCCTTTGAAGCAGAAAAGGTACTGGTTGCTGTCGGCAGAAGAACGGACACAGAAGCCTTGAATTTAGATGCGGCAGGCATTGCGAATGACAGAGGTCGTATCACAGTCAACGATAAAATGGAAACAAATGTACCCAATGTATATGCCATCGGTGACTGTCTGGGCAAGGTTATGCTGGCGCACGTTGCATCTGCACAGGGTGAAGTGGCAGCGGAAAATGCACTGGGAGAAAATGCGGTTTACAACGATGCAACCAACCCCTCCTGTGTATATACAGACCCCGAATTTGCAGGCGTTGGGCTGACAGAAGAAAAAGCCAAGGAAATGGGCATTGCATATCAGGTAGGCAAATTCCCTCTGATGGCAAACGGCAAATCTCTGATTATGAACGGCGGCGTAGGCAGCATTAAGTTCATCATCGGGACAGAATATAAGGAGGTTCTGGGGGTACATATTCTTGGCCCCAGAGCAACAGATCTGATTGGCGAATGTGCGCTGGCCATCGGTATGGAAGCGACCGTAGAAGATATTATTGCGGCAATCCACGCACATCCTACTGTAACCGAAGCGGTGAGAGAAGCGGCTCTGGCAGCAGAAAAGAGAGCAATTCATATTCCCAATAAATAAAAATCAACAGTATAAATACAAAAGATAAAGGATAAACAAAAGCTTGATGAACATAAGTGTTCACTTTTGAGATACACAGCGGCTGTGGAGTCGGATTTGCAGCCGCCCCTCCCCTCTAAAGAGGGAGCAGGATTTAGCAAGACAAAATCTCCTTCATAACTCTTTTTTTGCGGCTGTGCTGAGCCCATAGCCGCATCCCTTTTAAGTTGTTACTTTAGACATATAACTATAATAAAAGAAGATGCCTCGGCTGATTTCGTATCGGTCGGGGCATTTTCTTTTGCAAAATTTGGGGATACCCAAATAAAAAAGCCGCCCTGAAAGGTGCGCCCAAATAAGAAACCTTGAATCCTAAAATGCTGAAAGCGACGGCTACTGTGTCAGTTCCCCTTGACAGCCTAAGTCAAAGGATGCCTGCGGGAAACTTCCTTGTATCCGCAGTCTTTCAGCTATTTCATTTTCTTCATGTTTTCTTATTGGGACACACCGAAAGGCGGCAAATGTATGTCTTTATTCACTTTGCAGCAGAAGATTGAGAAAATCATTCTTCTCCAGTCCATGGAAATACTGTGCGATATCGAAATCGGCAAGGCGGCTTTCCAGAGCCTGCCGCTCCAGCTTCGTGCCAATCAAAGCCTTGGCAAGGTCGGCAGAGTCCTTTACGCCGAAGAAATCGCCGAAGAACTGCAAATCGGTAATGCTGCCGTCCTCCGTATTCATGTGTACTTCGATTTTTCCGCAGCCCTCAAAGCGGCGGCTCTTTTCTACGCTGTAGGAGGGAGAAAAGCCGTAATTCCATTCCCACTTATCATAGCGTTCCCTTTTGATTTTTTCGATTTCAGCCAGCTCCTCTGCGGAGAATACATAGGGCTGAACATTTTCTTCTTTCAAAATGTATTTTAAGAGAAGAACCTTGAATTGTGCCAGCGTAAAGCCCTCAGGCAGATAAGGCGCAATGTTTGTCACTCTTGCTTTTACGGATTTTGCAGCCTTTGACTGGAATTTATCTGCGGAAACATTCAGCACATCCGCAACAACGGAAAGGTCTGAATGAAACATCAGCGTGCCGTGGTGCATGATGCGGCCCTGCTTCAGATACTGGGAATTGCCGGAAAATTTTTTCCCTTCAATGCTGATATCGTTTCTGCCGTTGACCTCAGCAGGCACGTTGAGAGAACGCAACAGCTCTGCAATCGGCTGACAGAACAGACGAATATCCAGATCGGTTGCATCCTTTGCATCGAGAATAAATGTGAAGTTCAGATTCCCCAAATCATGATATACGGCACCGCCGCCGGAAAGTCGACGGACAACGGAGATATGCTTTGCATCGGCAACCTTTTGATTGACCTCTGCAAAGGCGTTCTGATTTTTACCGATGACAACGGTGTTATCGTTCTGCCAAAGCATGAAGTATTCCTGACTTCTGTCCATTCGGTCGAAAACATATTGCTCCAGAGCCAGATTAAAAGCAGGATTTGTGCTGGGGGATTCGATATAGACCATAATAGTACCTCCTTCGTATTTGTATTCAAAAATAATATTGTGAATACATTCTAACATATAAAAAGACAAAATGGAATAGCGTTTTACAGATTTTGTCAGATTTGCTACAAAATTTTCGGGCGGCACTGCTTTCGCCCATTTTTCAGAAGCGCCAGTATATGGTGATGGGAACCTCCCTTGTCCCTGCAATCCGTCTGCCGACAGAAATAGAATCAATCAGAATTTCGACCATTTCCCTTGTCAGGTGCGTCGGGTTGATGTATTTTTCAATGATGGCGCGGCGGTTATCCCCTGCGGCAATGCGTGCGTCAAGGTCGATGATTTTCCGCTCTGCGTCCGCAATCAGCCGCTCCTGCTGCTGTAGTTCCGCTGAAAAATGCTTCGATAAATCGAGATATTCCGCTTCGGAGAGAACACCGCGCACCTTATCCGGATACAGCTCCCGCACTGCCTTATGAGCTTCCTCAATTTTTTTCTCATGGGTGTGGATGCTTTTCTGCAAAGAAGCCCTCTGCTCCTTTAAATGACTGCAAAAATCAAGCTGTCGTTCCAGCTCCTCCCAATTCAGATAGGCATCGGAAATCGTATGTAATTCCTGCAAAACCATCCGCTCCAGCCGCTCCACAGAAATAAACGCCCCCCTGCAGCTCTCCTTGGAAATGTGATGATTGGGGCATTGCAGATAATAGTTCCCCTTGGTTTTCGAGGAACGCAGCGTGTAGCCGCACTCCGCACAGCGCGCCTTACGCGCAAACAGCCCGATTGTTCCGGATGGAAAGGGCTTTGCCCTTTCGGCAAGCATTTTCTGTACGCGCTCCCATAATTCCTGTTCGATAATCGGCTCGTGCGTCCCCTCTGTCCGTATCCATTCTTCCTTGGGGCGCGGCTTGTTTTGCTTGGTTTTGTAGGAAACACTGCCGTATTTTCCCTGCACCATGTTGCCGATGTAGATTTCATTTGTCAGCATATTGGAGATAGCGAAATATTTCCAGAGCGTACTGCCCTTGCCCTTCGGCTGCCGATAGCGAATCCCCTGTAAGCGTTTATATTCCGTTGGATTTGGAATCCCTCTTTCGTTGAGCATACGCGCGATGGCGGTTTTGCCGTAGCCCTGCGAGAAAAGCGTGAAAACCTCACGCACCACTGCCGCCGCCTCCTCGTCAATCAGCAGATGTCCCATTCGGTCGGGATTCTTTCTGTAGCCATAGAGCGCAAAGGAGCCGATGTGAAAGCCGTTTTTTCTGCGGTGCGTCAGCACACTGCGGATATTTTTGGATAGCTCCGCCAGATAATGCTCATCCATAATGCCGTTGATTTGCCGCAGAAGCAGATTATCCTCGTTTGCGGAATCGGCATTGTCCACCAAACTCAGAAAGCGGATGCCCCATTGCGGAAGCAGGCGGTTGATGTATCGTTCCACCACCTCTAATTCCCTGCTGAAACGGGATTGTGTTTTGCAGAGGATGATGTCAAACCTTTTCTCCTCGGCGGCATGCAGCATGCGCTTGAAGGCAGGGCGGCTGCGGTCTGCGCCGCTGTAGTCATCATCAATGTAGATTTCGTAGATTTCCCAGCCGTGGGAATGGGCATATTCCGTCAGCAGGGCGCGTTGGTTTTGTATGCTGTTGCTGTCGTTTTCGGCGGAGCCCTTGCCCTTGTCCTCCTCCGATAGGCGGCAGTAAATGGCGGCTCTTTCCCTTTTCATGCTATGCGTTTTCCCTCGCGAGGATGGTGCTTGCCTTTTCTGCCTGATTGATGAGAACTGCCCAGATTCGTGTAACCTCTGCCTGCGTGGTGCGGTCTGTTCCGTTTTTGAAAATACTGCGGCAAGGTGCTTTTTCCATAAAAATCCCCCCTTTTTTAAGTGTATTCCGGCAAAGGGGCGAATATTTCCGCCTCAGCCGCTTTTCCCATTTGGGCGCACCCTTGGTTTTGTCTATTTTCTCCAAAAAGAAAAATTTACCTTATTTTTCCTTGCGGAGAAAAAGCAGATATGATACCATGTGATTATAATCACAAGTGAAATTTTGGCGGATGATATGGGGGCTTTGCCGTAGTCCGCAAAAGCGCATGAAGGAGGGGTAATATGAATTGGAAGAAATGGATAAGCATTGCGGCGGCAGTGTGCCTTGCGGTAACGGCGGTGCCGATGCGTGCCGTGGCGCAGGAGGAGCTCGTGCAGGAGAAAATGCTTGAGGAAATCAAAGAGGAAATCAAAGAGGAACTGAAAGAGGAACTGAAAGAGGAACCGAAAGAAGAAAAAGAAGAAAAAGAAGAAAAAGAGGAACTGAAAGAGGAAAAAGAAGAAAAAGAGAAATTGCAGGAGAAGTCTGACGAGAAAACCGAGCCGCAGGAGGAAAGCAAGAAAGAGCTGCTGAAAGGAATTTCTCTGCTGATGGAAGGAGAAAAAAGCACAGCGGTATCCGGAAAGGAAGCTGCGGATTTTGAAGGGGCAGGCACAGAAGCAAGTCCGTATGAAATCACTTCCGCGGCGGATTTGAAGAAGCTGGCGGAAAACGTGAAAAACGGAACGGACTACGAAGGCAAATACTTCCAGCTGACCGTAAACATTGACTTGAAGAATGAAGAATGGACACCCATCGGAACAATAGTTTATACGGGCGAATTTGGGCGTTCAGAAGAAAGATATTTTAAAGGGACTTTTGATGGTGATGGGCATCAGATTGCCAATCTTACAATAACAGGTCGTAATGAGTATGTCGGCTTATTCGGCTATGTGAGAAACGCAACTATCCAGAACTGCAATGTAGCAGGGGAAGTCAGTGGATATAACGCTGTAGGCGGCATTGTGGGTGCTGTAGATGGAAAAACGAATAATATTTTGAATTGTTCCTTCCAAGGCAATGTGACGGGGAATGTGTATGTAGGCGGTATTGTGGGGCAAGTGCAAAATCAATGTGAAGTCAGCAGCTGCTATGCAATCGGAACGGTACATGGAGGAAATGATAAAGTAGGCGGCATTGCAGGAGAAGGCAGAGGTGCAATTAAAAACTGCTATGCGTTGGCGGATGTTTCTGCCGGAGGAAAATTTGTTGGCGGCATTGCTGGAGATGCTTCCAGTGTTACCATAGAAAACTGCTATTACAGCGGGGAGGTATCCGCACGTGGGTCTGCAGGCGGCATTGTCGGTAATGTATGGAGAGGCACAATCCAAAATTGCGTTTCTCTGGCAGAAAGCGTGACAGGCAGTAATACAAATCGTATTGTAGGGAACATATATAATCTAACATTAACAAATAACTACGCTTGGAGTGACCCGGCTCTTTCTGCTGATGATGCAACAGGATTAAATGGCGCAGACCTTACCTATACAAACGGAACACTTTCCAAGCAGTTCTCTGAAATTTTCGGCGAGGATAATTCCGCATGGCAATTCACAGACAACGGCTTGCCGATATTGAAAGACGTAGGCGGTACGCAGCTTTCGGAACTGCCGAAATGCATGACAGGCGTTGGTTTTGATGGCTTTGGTATAAAAACAAACCCTTATCTCATTGAAGATGCAGAGGATTTGAAGCTGCTGGCGAAAAAGGTAAACAGCGGCGAAACCTACGAAGGCAAGTACTTCAAGCAGACCGCAAACATTGACTTGGAGAACGAACCATGGACCCCCATCGGAAAGGAGTACAATCATTTTAAAGGAATCTTTGACGGCGGTGGGTACAAGATTACCAAACTTAGTATAACAAGTAGTAATGAAAAGATCGGCTTATTCGGCTTCGTGAGTAATGCGACCATCCAGAACTGCAATGTTACAGGAGAAATAGAAGGGAATAACTTTGTAGGCGGCATTGTGGGAAATGCAGGCAAGAATACGCATATATTGAATTGCTCCTTCCAAGGCAATGTGAGGGGGAAACTTGACTATGTAGGCGGCATTGTCGGGAATACATCAAGCGGCTGTGAAGTCAGCGGCTGCTTTGTAACAGGAAAGGTGGAAGGCTCGCAAAGAGTAGGCGGCATTGTCGGACAGGGCATTGGTATAATCAAAAACTGCTACGCCTTGGCAGATGTAACAGCAAGAACTGCGATTGCAGGCGGCATTGCCGGAAGGGCTTATAATCTTATCATAGAAAACTGCTATTACGGCGGCAAGGTATCCGCAGGCAGTTTTGCAGACAATTCTGCAGGCGGCATTGCCGGCGAGACGTATGGTTCTCCCGATTCCTCTACCAAAATCAAAAACTGCGTTTCTCTGGCAGAAAGCGTGACATGCGATTTTCAGGTAAACCGCATTGCAGGGGATGAAAGAGAGAACACAAGCTTAACAAACAACCACAGCTACAACAGAACCAAGCTTGTGATTGACGGTAATACAACCTATCCGATAGGCGGTGCAGGGAACAACGTAAATGGTGCGGATGTTTATATTTCCAATGGCAGGGTTATGACAGATGTGCAGAAGAACGAAGTATTTGCTTGGACGGGCTTTGATAAAGATATTTGGGATATTCCCACAAAAGCAGGTAAGCTGCCTTCTTTGCAAAAGGGTACTTATCCCGACCTGCCCACCCTGCCGAGCAAAGACCTTACCATCGACGAAACACCACAGCACTTCACCACCAGAAATATCGGCAACGGCTTTGTGGTAAAGGTGACTTCTGAGGGAACGCTTAACGAAAGTATTGAATTTACAAAGGAATATCGTCTGCATGATACAACAGGCGAATGGATGAGTGCCGTTCCCAATACCGCAGGAACATACGATGTGAAAATCACCCGTGCGGCAGATGGCGATATCAACCCCTTTGCCTGCGAGATTCCCGAAGGGCTTGTGCTGACGAAAAAGCGCAGCAGCAGTAGCGGCGCAGCAACCCAGACCTATACCGCGCAGTTCGATACAAACGGCGGCAGTGCGGTCGATAAGGTAAAAACGGATAAAAACGGCAAAATCGAAAGACCTGCCGACCCGACAAAAGAGGGCTACATTTTCGTCGGCTGGTATAGCGACAGCAAGCTGACCAAGCCCTTTGATTTCAGCGCAGAGCTGACCGCGAATAGCACGCTTTACGCAAAATGGAAAGAAAATAACGAAATTATCCTCACGATTGGCAGTCGGAAGATTTCTGTTTTCGGCAGAGAAATCAAAAATGACGTTGCCCCGAAAATCGTGAACGATAGAACCATGCTCCCGATTCGTATTGTGGCGGAAAGCCTTGGCGGAACCGTAACATGGAACGGCGAGCTGCAGCGCGTCACCATTCAGAAGGGCGCAGATGTCATTCTCATTACCATCGGCGCGGATACGGCGTATGTCAATGGCACGGCTGTGAAGCTGGATGCCGCGGCATTCGTGGAAAACGGCAGAACCTATCTGCCCCTGCGGTTCGTTTCCGAAACCCTTGGCGCACAGGTGGCATGGAATGAAGCCGAAAAAACAGTAACCATTACAAAATAAAATTTTGACAGATACCCTCTTTGTCAAACGGCAGGGAGGGTATTTTGCCTTTCCAAAAAGCGTATTTCGGCGCGTTTGCCCTTGCGGCGGAGTGAAATAGATGATAAAATGTGATTGCAATCACAGGTAAAACGGAAAGAGGGGGACGATTTTGTCACCAAGAGGAAAACAGACGAATGGCTTGCTTACGCAACAGAAAATGCTGCGTGCGGCAGTAGCATTGTTTCTGGAAAGCGGCTACGAAAAAACCACAACGGCAAAAATTGCAAAGGCGGCAGGCATGACACAAAGCTCTTTCTTTCGGGCATTTGCGAGCAAGGAGGCGCTGCTGCTGGAGTTGGTGCGGCGAATGTTCGGGGGACAGTTTGCCTTGGCGGAGCAGCATAGCGGCATAGAGGACCCGGTGCTTCTGTATGCGGTGGAAACATCGCTGCAGCTGCATATTGCGGAGCTGACAGAGCCGCTGCGCGAGCTGTATGTGGTGGGGTATTCCCTGCCGACCACCTCGGCGTATATCTATCAGAGCATGGCAGGGCGGCTGCAGTCCATTTTCGGGAAATATATGCCCGATTTGGAATTGAAGGATTTCTACGAAATGGAAATTGCATCGGCAAGCATCATGCGGGGCTTCATGGCAATGCCGTGTGATGTTTATTTCACCATGGAAGCGAAAATTTCTCGCTTTCTGGAATGTTCGCTCAAGCTGTATGATGTGCCGCAGGAGCAGAGAAAGGGCGTAATTGCGGCGGTGCTGCAAATGGATTTGCGGCGCATGGCAGAGGAAATTATTCAGAAGACAGTGGCACAGGCGGAGGAAGGCTTTGCGGCACTGCCTGCCCTCAAAAAATAAGAGGAAATGCAAAAGAGGTCTGTATCCTTTGGTACAGACCTCTTTTCGCTTATCGGGATTACATATCCTCCAAGCGTCCGTGCTTTTCATATCTGGAAACACGGCTGATTTTATTTTCCTCATCCACGAAAACAACCTTCGGCGGATTCACAGCCGCCTCCTCAGGTGTCATCTGGCAATAGCACATCAGAATGATTTTATCACCCTTCTGCACACAGCGCGCCGCCGCACCGTTCAGGCAAATCATGCCGCTGCCTGCTTCGCCTGCGATGGTGTAGGTTTCAAAGCGTTCTCCGTTGTTGATATCTACAATCTGCACCTTTTCGTATTCCAGAATCCCTGCCGCGGCAAGCAAATCGGAATCAACGGTGATGCTGCCGACATAATCCAGCTCTGCCTGTACGACAGTCGCTCTGTGAATTTTTCCCTTTAACATATTCAAATACATATCGTTTTCTCCTTAGCCCTCGTAAATAAAGTTGTCAATCAATCTGGTTTTGCCGATATAAACTGCCATAGCAACCAATACGGGCGGCTGCATTTTGCTGACAGGCTCAACGGAAACGGCATCCACTGCTTTTACATAATCAATGCGTGCCAGAGGCTCTTTTTCGATCAATTCCTTCATAGCTGTTGTGATGGCATCTGCGGATGCTTCGCCATCTGCTGCCAGCTTCTGCCCCAGCTTCACTGCCTGGCTCAGCACCAAAGCCGCCTTGCGTTCTTCTGCGTTCAAGTATGTATTTCTGGAGCTTTTTGCCAGACCATCTGCTTCACGCACAATAGGGCAGCCGATGATTTCAATATCAAAATTCAAATCACGCACCATGCGGCGGATAACGGAAAGCTGCTGTGCATCCTTCTGCCCGAAATAAGCACGGTCGGGTGCTACGATGTGGAACAGCTTGGAAACAACGGTGCAAACGCCACGGAAGTGAATGGGTCTGCTCTTGCCGCAAAGCTCGCCTGTCAGTCCGCTCATATCCACGAAGGTACACGCATCCTCTGCGTACATTTCGGAGGGTTCGGGGTTAAAAAGAAGCGCAGCGCCTGCGTTTTCGCAAAGTGTGGCATCGCGTTCCAAATCTCTGGGGTAGCTTGCCAGATCCTCTGTAGGCCCGAACTGTGTGGGGTTTACAAAGTCACTTACAACAACTCTGTCATTTTCCTTTACCGCTCTGTCGATCAAGCTCTTGTGTCCTTCGTGAAGAAAGCCCATTGTGGGAACTAATCCAACGGAAAGCCCCTCGGCTCTCCATGCCTTCACTGCTGCTCTGACTTCTGAGATAGTTTTTACGATTTTCATGGTTTGCCTCCGTATTAGTACAATTTATTGATAATGTCATCTGCGATTTTAAAGGTATGCTCTGCGGCAGGGAAGGTGCCTTCCTTAACCTCTTTGATGTATTCCGTAAAGCCCTGCTTCATCACTTCGCCTGCGTTTGCAAAATGCTTTACGAACTTAGGCTTAAAATCGGAGAAAAGCGCAAGCATATCCTGATAAACCAAAACCTGCCCATCGCAGTCCGCACCTGCGCCAATGCCGATGGTAGGGATGGAAACGCTTTCTGTAATCAGCTTTGCCAGTTTTGCGGGGATACATTCCAGAACGATGGCGAAAGCGCCTGCTGCCTCAACTGCCTTTGCTTCTTCAATCAATCTGCGTGCATCTGCCTCGCTCTTACCCTGCACCTTAAAGCCGCCGAAGGCATTGACAGACTGAGGGGTCAGCCCGATGTGTGCCACAACGGGGATAGATGCCTCTGTGATTGCTTTAATCTGGGGACAAACAGACGCGCCGCCCTCCAGCTTGACAGCCTGACATCTGCCCTCCTTCATCAGTCTGCCTGCATTCACAACGGCATCATAAACGGAGGTCTGGTAGCTCATAAAGGGCATATCGCCGACAACAAGTGCATTTTTTGCACCTCTGGTAACAGCGGCGGTGTGGTGAATCATATCCTCCATGGTAACGGAGATGGTATCCTCATAGCCGAGCATAACCATGCCCAAAGAGTCGCCAACCAAAATGGTATTTACGCCACATTCATCCACTAGCTTTGCTGTGGAATAATCATAAGCGGTCAGCATAGTGATTTTGTCTCCGTCCAATTTTTGCTGCTGCAGGGTAGCTACTGTGTTTTTCATTGTTCCAACTCCTTTTCCAAATGCTTGTAATCCTTCTGCGGGTGCTTTTGCTGAGCAATTCTGATAAGCTGTTTGGAAAGGGCGGTGTAGGCTGTCAGAATATCCTGACCTACAGTGCTTTCCGCTGCAAATTTCCGTATCTCCTGCAAATGCTTCGATACGGTTTGGGCATCTCCACGCTCGATGGGGCCTGTAAGTGCATTTACCGCACCCTTTTCTGCCACGCTCTGCGCATTTCCCAGAAGAAGGGGAGATAAAGCCTCTGCTGCCGCCGCTTCGGAAAAGCCGCATTTGACAAGCAGGGCGGTGCCCATATCTGCCAGTGCGACAATCTGGTTGCTGACCATAACTGCGGCTGCATGGTAGAGGGCTTTGCTGTCGGGAGAAATGGCAACTACGGTGTTTCCCATTTCGCTGAACAGTGCTTTTAGCTCCGCAAGATGTGCGTCACTTCCTTCGATGGTAAAGCACGCCTTCCCCAAATCCAGATAGGAGGTTGCTTTGCTGCTGATTGCATACAGGGGATGAATCGAATACCGATAGGCTCCTCTGTTTTCTGCATCAAAAAAAACGGTCGATGGAATCGAACCGCTGCAATGACATATATTTTTATTTTTGATAGGCAGATTACGCATGTCATCCCATATCTCACCGATTGTGCCATCCGGCACAGTGAGAAAAAGGGTATCACTGTCTTTCGTAATTTCTTCTATACTTGTATAGTATCTGCTCTGTGTAAATTCTGCGGCCTCCTTCGCGGAGGCGGGTGTGCGGCTGTAATAACCGCTGATTTCGATGCCGTGCATCGCAAGATATTTACCCAGTGTGAAGCCGACCTTTCCGGCTCCGATAAAACCTGCTCTCATACCTATCACCTTCCTTCACAAAGAAGTGATAAGACAAGATACATCTGCTGCCATTTGTGCCGTTCCGAGGATACAGCCATCCGGCGAATCAAAAAAATAAAATATATAAAATTTGCAGTATAGCTTCTTTCAGAATGCCATCCGTCAGTTAATATAGCACATTTATCCCGATTTGTATAGAGGAAATTGTGAAAGAGTATCAAAAGCCTTTAAAGCGAAAGGGATTGGCTTTGTTTCCGAAGGAAAAAGGAAAAACGGCTCGTATTCGGAGGAAGACTGCCGTTGCAGTTGTGCCTAAGCTTTTCATAGCGATGGTGTTCTGAATAGAGGGAGAGCCGGGCGCTGTCATGGACCATGTCCAGCAGCCTGCCGAAATTGCCGCAGGAATCAGGCGGCGTGTCAGATTGGCACGCTTGAACATCTGCAAAGCAATGGGGTAAACCACGAAGAATACAACAAAGCCGCTCACACCGCCGAAGGTCAAAAGACCTGTGATACACATAATCATGGGAGCAACAAAGTGGTTGCCGCAGAAGCATCCCATGGTGCGTGCGATGGATTCCGCCGCCCCTGTGAACTGATAGACTGCACCAAAGAGCGCGCCGACAAAGAAAATCAGAAAATACTTCGTGATATAATCCGATGTGGCAGGCATGAAGTGCTGCAGCAGGGTATCCAGAATGGGCATACCGGAAAGCACGATAACAAAGATGGTAACAACCGGTGCCAGAATCAAGGCACTCATTTGTCGAAATGCCAGCACGCCAAAGAGGATGATGGCGATCAGCAAAATCAATACACTAAAATTCATATTCCCTTCTCCTTTCCTTTATGAAAGCCGATTAACGGAAATTGGGTTTGCGTTTTTCCAGGAACGCCTGCATCCCAACCTGCTTATCCTCAGTTGCGAAGCAAAGCCCAACCAAGTCCTTCTCTACCTCCAAAGCATTCATCAAATCCATATCTGCGCCCTTGTTGATAGAGAGCTTTGCATACTTGATTGCCATTGGGGACACCTTTAAAATATCATCCATCAGTGCCTTTGCTTCATCCAGCAGAGCCTCTGCGGGAACCACTCTGTTTACCAGACCGTAACGCAGGGCTGTCTGTGCATCAATGTGCTTGCCTGTGTAAATCATTTCCTTTGCCAGGCCTGTACCAATCAGACGAGGCAGTCTCTGTGTGCCGCCAAAGCAGGGGATAATGCCCAGTGTTACCTCGGGCTGACCGAATACAGCCTTTTCGGAGGCAATACGGATATCACAGCTCAGTGCCAGCTCGCAGCCGCCGCCTAGTGCAAAGCCGTTGACTGCGGCGATAACGGGCTTGTTCAGTGCTTCGATTTTGTTGAAGGTTGCCTGTGCATAGCCGGCATAGTCTCTGCCCTGTTCACTTCTGTAGGGCTGCATCTGCACGATGTCTGCGCCTGCAACAAAGCCTCTGCCTTCGCCTGTGATGATAACGCCGTAGATGTCATTTTCTTTGCTTACATAATCGAATACCATCTGCAGCTCATCCAAGGTCTGATTGTTCAGAGCGTTCAGCGCCTTGGGGCGGTTCATAGTAACGATGAGTACATGGTTTTCCAGATCCAGCTTCAGGTTTTCCAGTGCGTTTGTGTTCAGGTTTTTCATAATAAATTCCTCCTTGATGTCTTGTGTTTTGTTTTGTGTTTTTTATTGGTTTTTGTATAGTTTTTATATTTTTTCACGGAAGGAGACAGCTTTTTTTGTACGCCGCTTGCTGATTTTTGGGTACAAAAAGAACACCTGCTGTTTTCGCATTTTTTCACGAAACACCCGATTTCTTCGGGGGACGGAAATCCGCAAAAACAGCCTGCGGTGTCTCTCCCGTTATAAACGTATGAAGTTATCTTTTTTGCAGCTCATATTTTGCAATCTCCTTTTCCTGCAGCACACGCAGCAGCTTTGCCTGCATCCCTAAGGGCATATCCCCGATTTCATCCAGAAAAAGCGTTCCGCCGCTTGCCAGCTCGAATTTTCCTTTTTTGCCGCCCTTTTTTGCTCCTGTGAAAGCACCCTCTTCGTATCCGAAAAGCTCACTTTCCAAAAGCTCATTGGGAATGGCGGCACAGTTAATGCTGACCATCGGCTTTTCCCGCCGCTCTCCGTTGTTGTGGATGGCATTGGCGAAAACCTCCTTGCCTGTGCCTGTTTCGCCTGTCAGCAGAACGGGGAACATGGTCTTGGCGGCTTTATAGCCTGCCTTTTTGACCTCTGCAAAGCGTGGACTGTTGCCGACGATTTTATCGAAGGAATATTGCGAGCTGTTTCTGCTGCGGTATTCCTCTCTGTAAAATTCATATTCGGAATATTCCTGCATCAGCTTCTTTGCAGAATCCAGAGTTTGCAGTCGGAATTTTACCTGTGCCACGCCTGCAATGACATTGTGGTTTTCGTCATATACGGCGGAGCGGTTTACCAGAAAGATTCTGTCCGAATCATCGTCCGATTTTTCGCTTAGGCGAAGAATGGCGCCTTCCTCTCGGTAGGCATAATTGACAATGTCAATCATTTTTGTATTGGGGATAATCTCTGCAATACTTCTGCCGATGGCATACTCTCTGGTGGTTTTCAGGTATTGGCAGTATTGCTCGTTTATATCTGTAATCACATCATGGTTATCGACAACGACGAAGCCGTCATCGGTCAGCGTCAGTATCTCGTCAAAGATGTATTTGTATCGTTTGTCTTGATTTATTTCTGTCATGCTCTCTCCTCCTTTCTTTTTATTTTAGCACGCTTTTTTGCGGTTCTATTGAAATTCTCTGTTTGGGGACTGGATTCTTCTTTTAGAGACTTAATTCTCTTTTTAGAGACGGTGTTCTCTGTTTGGAAACAAGACTCTCCGATCGGAAACACATTTCTTCTTTTGGAGACATAGTCTCTAAATAGAGACAAAGTCTTTGCTTGAAAAAACAAATGTCTTTTTCTGTAGAAAGAAGCATTTTGCCCCCTTTTCCGTTGCTACGGAGGGTAAATCCGTTTTATTTTTCGGAAAAAATGTTGATTTTCGTCCAAAGCAGGTCGGTGAAAAGTCGCAGTTTTCCTTGATTTCTAAGGCTTTTTCCGGAAAGGGGGGGGGATTTCCCTTTCCAAAGACTGCCGCCTTCCTTTTTTGCTTTGGGCAGGTGGTTTTATTTTTTTCTTTCTGCCCTATATAAGAGCAAGAAGTGTGCCAAAGTTGGAATTCTGTAGAATATTTTTTTGTAAAAGGCAGAAAAGCATTGATTTTTCGGGATTTTTCTACATTCGGAAAAATTTTCTTGTTTTTTCTAAATGAAAATCAAAAAGAGACTTTTGTCTCCAAAAGGAGAATATTTAGAAAAAATGGAGAGAAAACGGAAGGGGAGAGACAGATTTGTTTCTGAATGGAAAAGAAGAAAAAGTTGTGCTTATGCAAACGCACCCTCTGCTGCCATATCCTCATACAAATCGGTAATGGGGTCTCCCTTGGATTGCAGATACGCAGCAGTGAAGGGAACACCCGCGGCGGAGGAGGGGTATACGCCTAAGCCATGGTTCACATAATAGGGATCTAAGCCGGCGGCAAGAATTTCGTCCTTTGTTAGCCCTTGTGTCAGCTGATGCACGATGGTGCCCATCATCTCCAAATGGGCGAATTCCTCTGTAGCAATGTCATTCAGCGTTGCTTTTGCCTCGGGCGTTACCATCGTAAATTTCTGGCTGAGATACCGCAGGGATGCACCCAGCTCGCCATCTGCACCCCCATACTTCATTAGGATATAGGTTTATTGGTCAATTAAAAACAGCTCAAGGCTGCTATCGTGTTTATGAAAGATTATCTTATCGCAGACGGATTTAAACGCTTTTCGTTTATCCTCCATCTGGCGGGAATCATCACGCAGGATTTCAATAACGGATGCGATTTTTGTTGAAAAGGCGGCTTGATCGAAGGGCACATTCTGCTGTTCTTCAATTTCCGCGATACGCTCCTTTAATTCTGCGATTTCCTTTTCGATATTCATTTTATTAGAGCGGTATTCCTCCAGAGTATCAATATCATTCAAGTAGGCATCTTTTGCTTTTTTCAATCGCTGCTGTGCTTTGGCAAGGAGCGGCACATAAACATCCAGTTCATCGGATACAGGAAGTTCGCGGCGTATGGTGTAGCGGCAGCCTTCGGTATCCGGATGCGCGGCAATTTTTTCAAGTTCGGATAAAATAGCAGGAATCAGTCTGTTCGATGAAATGGCGTGGGAATCGTGGCATTGCCCGTGGCAATATCCTCCGCACTGAAATTGAACTGCACCGCTTTTATATTTTGCACCGACAACCAAGCTGCGGCCGCAGGAGGAGCATTTCACCATGCCGGAAAGCCAGTGAATCCCTTCCGTTTCGGGGCGTTTGTGTTTATAGTATGTTCTTTTTTCGCTCTTGAAGCGAGCAGCAGCGGCATCCCAGATTTCCTTTGAAACAATGGGTTCCCAGTCACCTTTTGCAACGATAGAGGCTGAATCATTAAAATTTCGATTGATTTTTTTTCCGGGTGTCCAGCGCAGATAGCCTTTATACACAGGGTTGTTGAGAATGTATTGGATAGTTCGGTGTTCAAATACGTTGCCCCTGTGGGTACGGTAGCCCATTTGGTTCATCTGACGGGAGAGGGCGAACATGGAAGTGCCTGCAATGTATTGCTCAAAAATATAGAGAACCATCTTCGCCTCCTCCGGAACGATGGTGAGGCTTTTGTTTTCGTTCTTATATCCGAAGGGAGCGGTTGCCTGCCATTCGCCTGCCTGTGCCTTTTTAATCATGGTCTTATTAACTTCTTCTGCCAAATTCAGAGAGTAGTATTCCGCCATAGCTTCAAGCATGGATTCGTAGATAACGGCGAATTTATCATCCTGTGGGATAGGCTCTTTTACGGAGATTACCTTCACACCGTCCTTTTTCAGCAGGGCTTTATACAGAACGGAATCCTCTTTATTTCTGGCGAAACGGTCAAATTTATGTACGATGATATATTGAATGTGATTGGATTTTTTCCGGGCCTGCCGAATCATGGCTTGAAATGCAGGACGCTTATCGGCACGCTTGCCGGAAATGCCCTCGTCCATAAAAATAAATTCTTCGGGGATATGATAGCCGTTTTGGGTGGCGTATTCTTTAATATCCGCCAGCTGAGCGGCGGGGGAATAATCGGTTTGCTCATCCGTAGAAACGCGGACATAAGCAGCTGCGATAATCATAAAAAAAGACCTCCTTTTGCTTATAAAAATGTATAGCAAATAAAGCGGTCTTATGATACAATACTTTTGCTGGGAGTGGTTGTATCATGCGACTGCTTCATGAATCCTCTTTCCCTGCGCCAACAGGGAGAGGGGATTTTTTATTTAAATTTCTTTATAGTAATCAGATAATTTTTTCAGCACCGGCAGGAAGGATGTAGCAATATCCTTTGCGATGGCAGCGGCAACATGATCATCATAGATATGCGAGGTGCTGTTTCTGGAGCTGAGCATTTTCAGCCAGACTGCCTCATCATCAATCATGTGGTTTTCATAGGCGGCACGCAGCACCTGTTTGGGAAAATGCAGGTCATTGGAAAAGCCTTGATCAATGAGGTATTCCTTGGAGGCTTTCCATGCCAGCTCAAATGTAAACTCGAATCGCTGAATCAGACCGTCACGAATGACATCGTTATCGGGATGCTTGCGGTATTCTATATTTGCTTCATCCAACCGCTGTACAGCTTTCAGATAATTTTCAATCTTTTTCATAAAGCACAACACCATCCTTTTCAATATTCTTTATCAGCTCTGCATCGGTATAGGCTGTTACATGGACAAGGTCGCACTTCAGCAGGGTTGGCAGGTCATCAATATCACACCAGAAGTGCGCTTGGTTTTCCTCCGGCATGCCGTAGATAGCAAGGTCAATGTCGCTGCGCTCGTGGTTGTCTCCTCTGGCGCGGGAGCCAAAGAGAAGGATTTTTTCTGCGTTGTATTTTTCGCCCAGAGCGGCGATGAGGGAGTATAGCTTTTCCATGGGAACCTCCTTAGGGGAGTTTTTATTTTTTTGATGTCACATCTTTTGAATCTTCCAAAGTATAAGGCACAGGTGTTTGCGCTGCCTTTTGTATGGTGTTTGAAAGCTCGTAATCATCGTACATTATTTCCGATAATTTCTGATTAGCTTTACTTCTTTCGGATTCTTCGTTTAAAACGAAATCAACTATTTTTTTGCCGTGTGCGTCGAGATTGCTATATTTTTTAATGAGTTCCATATTTTCAGCGGATAAGTCATTTCCACCTTTTGAGCGAGGAAAATCATCTAAGTCATCAAGAGTAAAACCCATTGTATGAACGATTGCTTTTACAGTATCTATACTGGGGTTCTTGGTTATACCTGCGGTGATTTTGCTTAGAGTACCTTTAGGCACACCGGATTTTTCGCTTAATTCGTCGATACTCATTCCGATATGTTTTCGCATATCGTTTATTTTTTCCAGTCCCATTTTTTTCACCTCTTTAAGGCAAATTGTAGCATTATATTTCCACTTAGTCAAGAATAAAAATTCCAAAAACGGAAATATTTTTTAATTTTAGGTGTTGACAAATTCCAAAAATGGATATAATATTGAGTTACAAATTCCGAATTTGGAAATTATGGAGGTGAGAAAATGAATTGTGTATACCCGAAAATGGAAGAAAAAATTGCAACAAGAGGAATCAAGAAAAAGGTAATGGCATCCAGACTTGGGATTTCTCAGAGATGCTTTTACAACAAATTGAAAGGGATAACGCCTTTTACATATCAAGAGGTAGAGGATATGCAAAAGATTTTTTTCCCTGATATGACAAAAGAGCAGATTATGTACAAAGAAGGTGAATGCGATAAAGACGCAAGCTGAGGGGAGGTGTGGCGGATGGAAATCAATCAAAAAAACATTAAAGTTGCACAGTCAATCGCAGAAATTCTTGAAAAGGAAAAATGCACAGTTGATGAGACCAGAGAAATTCTCGCTTTTATCAATAGCATTTCTGGAAGGAAATCAACTGTGCAGGTTAGAGAAATCATTTCTGAATTGTGTTCAGAAGTTCAGAAAACTGATCCTGCTGATATTCGTTGATACAACTCAGTTTGATAGCAATGAGGCATTTGTATGTACCATCAGATGTTGCTGTTGTGCGAGTTCTGAAAACACAATCATCGGAGCACTCGTCTTTTAAAAATGGACAGTATGTATTCATGCAATCATCTCCTTTCCTATGTACTTGGCTGCTGCAACAGCCTGTATTTTCAGAATAGGACAGGGGGAGAAAATTGTCAAGCGAAGCGAAGAAAGAAGGGAGGGGATGTAATGGCAGATTTACTTGCCGCTCTCGCCCTGCTGACCTTTGCAGGTGTGGTAGGGCTGGTAGCGGTTCTGATTGTGCTGTACGCCTTTTCACTGGCATCAGAGGTAGTGAGCCGCCGCAAAGAAGATGCCCGAAAGGATAGGTAGCATAGGACAAAAACCGATTGAAATAAGGTATAGAGGAGGTGTTAGATATGGCAAAAAAACCATTAAAGGTAATCACGAAGATTGTGAGAGAGGATGGGATTATCCCCTATGATTCTCTGAGCGAGCAGGAAAAAGTGGAATTTGGAAAACGTCTGAATCAGCGAGCTATTGAGGCGGTAGCGAAGGCGCATGGCTATACGGTGGATTTTCTGGACGATCCGCCCGATACAGTGACGGCATGACGGGGCTTTGCCCCATGAGAAGGACAAGCTATGAAAGGATAGAAATGAAAAATCAACATATTATTCGGATGCCGAAACCGGGAAGGTTCAAAAAAGGTGTTCTGTTATCCTCTGAGCCTTTATACCTTCTGGAGTTTTGCCGGAAGAACGGAGAAAGGTGCTTAATGGAGCTGACGAAGCTGCAGATTTTAGACCTTCTGGAGGAGGACGGGATCATACTGATACATCTACAGGCATCCATAGACGAAGAAGGGAATTGGAGGAAAAGAGAGGTGAGAGTATGAAAAAACGCAGACGTTTACGGAAACCGATTCGCTGGGCGTTACGGTTTGTGTGCTATGCCGTAGCGGCAATCGTAGCGGATCTGACGGTCATCGGTGCAATTCTGTATTACTTCGGAGATATGTACATCATGGCGGCTCTGGGCGTGTGTCTGGGAGTGAATATTCTGACGGAGTATTTCTTCTTCAAGGATGAATTTCGCAGAAAGGTGGTGAAGGAATGAAGGACGCAGGATGGAGCATTTACCCGAATCTGGAGAAATGGATATGGATGAACTGTAAATCTATCAGTGACTTTGCCGGAAGAATCGGGGTAGCACATAAAACGGTAATCACATTGATGAAGGGAGAGAGAGGAACGACGAAATATGTCATTGACCAGATCCTCAAAGAGACAGGCATGACATACGAAAAGTGCTTCAAGGAAAAATAAAATATCCCCTTTGGCGATGGCACGCCTCGGGGGAATGGATAAATAGTCAATTACATAGTAGCAGAAAAGCAGGATTTGTGCAATGAAAATATGGCTTCTCGAAGCAGCATCCCCGGAATAATGAAATAAAAAAACATAGAAGACTATGGTTATTCTATACAAAGATAGTCAGCCGGAACTTGGAGCGCGCAAATGAGTTTTGGGAGATTCACATGGCGTGGCTGATAGGTTCCATTTAACCATCGTTTAACAGTAACTACAGAAGCACCCACGAGAAGAACAAGCGTGCTGACATCCATATTCATTTTTTCCATAGCGTGTGTCAGACGCTCGGAAAGAATGTTAGGAAACTCCAAAAAGAAAAAGAAGAACATGGTAATTACCCCCTTTGACTGGGGATGCTGCTTCGAGGAGCCATATAAATTCATTTTATCACAAACCGAAAGGGATTGAAAAATAATGAAAAAAACGGGATGGAGTGTATATCCGAATCTGGAAAAGTGGATAAACGAAAACTGCGAATCTGTTTCGGAATTTGCTTGGTTGGTGGCTGTACCACCGACCACGATGTACAACATTTTAAAAGGGAAAAGTGACCCGAGATGTAAAACTGTGCGTGCGATTGCAAATATAACGCATATAAAATCAGATATTCTTTTTGAAAGAGCGGAGAAATAACTTGGAGGTTTTGACAATGGGAAAAATCGAAGATGCAATCAAGAAGATAAATACAGAGATTCAGAAGGAGCCGAGTAACAGGTATCTGGCACTCATCGGTGAGCATATCATTGACAACATTACATCCGAAGCGGCAGCGGAAAAGGTATTAAAGAAAGAAAAAACGCTTGCAAAAGCCTTAGCTGGTATCGAGAATCAGGCTTCCAAGCAAAAGGAAGGAAACTGCGCTGTCATTGAGGATTCTGTGGTATACGGCTGGGCAAGAGAATATTTCGGATTAACGGCAAATCCGCAGGCACCTGCGGAAGAGGCGAAAAAGGGCGTTTGCGTCAGTCTGGAAGATTTCCTGTAAGGAGGCGAGGGCATGAATCTGAAAAAGATACAAGCAATGCCGTTTGCCCCGTTCTGCGAGGAAAGCGGAGTGCGCTGGAAGGTAACGGTCAAGGAGCCTGTGGTGGACGGGGAACGTCTGCTTGTGGTTGATTTTTTGGAAAACACCGCTTGTAACGTATACGCAAGAAACACACCCTCCTTCCGCATTGTGTGCGCCAAGAAAAGCAAAGAGGTAAGGGGCATCAATCACGAAGGCAGAACTCAGCAGAAGGTTCTGGATTGTTTCAGCGGATCTATGTGGTGGAATGGGTATGTTCTTATTTCTCCGAGGGAGGAGAAGCTGCTGCAACGGTTTTTGAAATCAACCGAAACAGGAAATCATCAGCTGGACAACCTTTGGAAATGGGTTATGCAGACGAGAGAATACATGAAAACAAAGGACAGAAAGGAACGGGGCGAACTGATGGATGAGGACTATCGGCTTTGCCCCGAAGCCTTACCGGAAGGAATGATTGACTACATACGTCGGGATGTTTTGCCGGAGGACAGAGTAATCATTTATAAAAAAGGAAATGTCCAAGGCACCTGTTCTGTTTGTGGCAGGAAAGTCCATGCAAGGGGCAGACGATTCGTGCAAGGTACAAGGGTTAACTGTCCGAACTGCGGCACAGGGGTTTCCTGCGTTCTGGAGAATGGCTGTTCTTTTGCCGCAAATTACATTGAAAATATCGTTGCGGTGCAGAAGGGGACGGACGGAAAGACGGTCTTTTTCCGACAATGGCTGCTACGCAGAGACCATACGGCGAGGTGGGAGCATATCGAAGATTTTTTACAGGAAACCGTGAGATATGCCATCAGAGGGAATAAAACAGCCAAATGGCAAAAGCAGGGGAAGGAATCCTACTATATGCGTACAGAGCGGTACGAGCTGGACGAATGGACCAGATGGCAAGACAACCGTATTTATGACGGCAGTTATTTCTTCTATCCCACCGGTATAGAAGAAGCCCTGAGCGGAACGGCAATGCAGTATGCCGATCTGGAGGGGTATCTGGAAGAAAGGGGACACAACAAAAATCCGATTTATTTCTTAGAATACCACGCAAGGTATCCGGTCATCGAATTTCTTTGGAAAGCAGGCTATCGGAACATCGTACATAACCGTGTCTTTGGAATGTCAAAGGAAAACAGAAACGCCATCCTCTGGGAGCGGAAAAAGCTAAGGGATTGCTTTAAATTTCCGCTGCGGATTTTAAAATTGATGCCGCCGGAGGAATGGAGTTTGAATGATATTCAGCGCGTGAATGACCTTTGGGAAAGATACGGCGGAAAAATCACAGATACAGAGATACGGTTGATGCTGCAATCGAAGGTGGATATACAGCTTTGGAGCAGGGCAACGGCTTATGCAAGCGTCGGAAAAATCTTGAAGTATATCCAAAAGCAGACGGAGAAACGGAAAGAAGAAAATCCAGACAGAAGAAATGTATCAAAGGATGAATCGGCACGAATTTATCGGGATTATTTGCAGGAGTGTGAACAGCTCCACCTTGATTTACACGATAAGGAGATTCTTTTTCCGAAGGATTTGACAGCCGCGCACAACCGCACGATGGAACAGGTCAAATTTGAAAGAAATAAGGCTGACCAGGAGAAATTCCAAAAGGCAGTAGAAAAGCTGGAAAAATTCGCATGGAGCGAAGGAGAATTTTTCATTCGCCCTGCGAGAGAACAGATGGAGCTGATGGCAGAGGGAAAAGCCCTGCATCATTGTGTCGGCGGCTACATCAGGGATATGGCAGAGGGGGAAACCGCAATATTCTTCCTGCGAAAGGTAAGCGAACCGGACAAGCCCTTTTATACATTGGAATTGCAGAAGAAAAGGGTGATCCAGTGCAGAACAGAGCATAACGCATCCTATGACAGAAACCCGGATGTGAAGAACTTTGTGGATATGTGGATGGAAAAAGTCGTGAAAAAAGGCGGAAATAAGAAGGCTAAGGAGGCAGCAGCATGAACGAAATCACAAGACCGATTGAGGTCATTACACAGGAAATCAATTTTTATAAATTACAGGCAGGCAACGCCATTATCGAGATTGGGAAGCGTCTGCATGAGGCGAAGCTGACACTGCCGCATGGCGCATGGGGTGCATGGTTGCAGAATGAAGTGGAGTTCTCGGAACGTACCGCACAGAATTTCATGCGGATTGCCAAGGAATACAGAAATCCGCAGCTGATTGCGGACATGGGAAACAGTGCAACAAAGGCACTGCTCCTGCTTTCCCTGCCGGCAGAGGAACGGGAAGAATTTGTCGGCGAGGCGCACGAGATTGACGGGGAAGAAAAAACGGTTGCCGACATGACAACAAAGGAAATGGAGCGTCTGCTGAAGGAGCTGGAAGCGGAACGTGCAGAAAAAGAGAAATTGCAGTCTCAGTTGGATCTGTTCCAGACGGAAAAGGATAACGCTGTGGATGCCGCCTATAAGGAGACTGAGGATAAACTGGAGGCACTGCTCAGCCAGAAGGAGGCAGCGGAAACAGCGCAGAAGGAAGCGGAGGAAAAGATTGCCGCCATGGAGACAGAAATGGACGAGCTGCGGATGCAGGCAGAGCAGACTGCCATTCCGGATGAATCCGAATTGGAAAGAATCCGCAGGGAAGCGGAGAACACCGCCAATCAGAAGGCAGAAGAAGCCATGCAGAAGAAGCTGGATAAAGCCAAGAAGGATGCAGAGAAAGCAAAGAAAGAGGCAAAGGAGGCACAGGCAGCCATTGAAGCGCATGAAGCCGCACAGAAGGAAGCGGAGGAAGCGATGCTGAAAGCCAAGGAGGAATTGGCACAGGTAAAGGCAGATACAGAAAAGAAGCTGAAAGCGGCAGGATCTTCCGGCATTACGGTTTTTAAGGTGCATTTTGAAGCGGTGCAGGGGGAAATCAACAAAATGCTGACCTGCATTGATGGCGTAGAGGAATCCGAAGGCAAGGAAGAAGCGGATAAACTGAGAAAGGCTCTGCAATCGCTTTGCCAAAGCGTACAGGACAATTTATAAGGAGTGACAGCATGACGGATAGAAGGAATAAAGGAAAGTATGAGGTCTGCACGGACTGCGGCGCACATCTGGACCATGGGGAGCAGTGCGATTGCGAATCCTCTTGCAAGGAAGAAACAGAATCAATATATAAGGAAGAAACACGATAACATATAAAAAAGCCCGCCTGTTGACGCAGACGGGAAGGTCTCGGGAGACCATACATATCTATAACAAATATAACACAGAATCCTTGATTTATCAAGGGTTTTACGGTATTCCCGAGACTGTTTTTTTAAGAGGCGGCGGTCTCTTTAGACTGTCCATAAAGCAATTAACTTAATGGACACGCTCTTATTCATAAAAAGGAGGAACGGGAATGCCAAAGTACAGGAAGAAGATTCGGTCTGGGGATGTATACGAGGTGGAAGAATTTTACTCCCCTCGAACCATCGGTAAAAAATACGAAAGAGGTCGGAGCGAAAATCTCACCTCAGAGGAACAGGCAAAAAGAAATCTGCAAATCGCCAGAAAGAAACTGACACGCATTATCAATGTCAATTTCAATGGGGATGATTATTTCGTTCTGCTGACCTACGGAATGGAGGTATCTCTGGAGGAGGCAAGAAAGCTGCTTGCAAATTTTCTCCTGCGGCTGAAACGGTATCGCAAGAAAAACGGATTTTCAGAATTGAAGTATGTCGCGGTAACGGAAACCCAGGGGAAGAACGGAAGGGTGCATCATCACATTGTCATGAGCGGATTTGAAGGTCTGAGCATGAAGGAGGCGGCGGAGATTTTAGAAAATGTCTGGGGTAAAGGTACTGTTCTGATTAAGAAACTGTATAAGAATCAGAAGGACAACCGCCTTGCAAGCTACATATCCAAGGAGAACATCAGAAAGGGTGCAAAGCGTTGGAGCACCAGCAGAAATCTGAAAAAGCCGGAAGTGAAGCTGGAGGTTATCAAGGAAACCAAAAGAAAGGTATCCCTGAGACCGCCGAAGGGTTTTGATGTGATTGTGCAGACCGAGGACTATTTTGCAGAAATCGGTTGGGTGCGGTATATGAAAGCTGTTCGTCGGGGCGGCATGGACTACGGAGAATATGAGGGAGGAGCGGAAACAGATGCAGGGAGCAAGAAAAGGCAGTCATAACTATTCCATTTTGCAGGGGAAAAGTAAACGCTGCTATTTTACAGATACGGAAACCGGGCCATTGGAGCGGCACCGTATTTATTTCGGCGCAGGAATGCGGCAGATATCGGATAAACACGGGTTCTGGGTGTGGCTTAAGCCGGAATGGCACAGAGGAACGTCGGGTGTCCACGGAAGGGATGGGCATAAAGTCGATTTGCGGCTGAAACAGGATTGCCAAAGAAAATTTGAGGAAACCCATACCAGAGAGGAGTTTATGGCAATCATCGGACGGAACTATTTGTCGGACGAAGCAGAACAGAAAAAAACGCAAACGCCTGCGGATACGGGTGGATTTTATTTATTGTAGGAGGTATGGGTATGGGTAAAGGCATTACATATAGCACAAGCGGAAGGGACTGCCCCTGCTGCGGATGCCAAGAGAGGACTGTCGGTTGCCATGGGACGTGTGAGAGGTACAAGGCATGGAACGGGAAGCGGCAAGCGGAGCGGCAGGAAAGAATCAAAAAGACAAGCTTGCTGCACGAAGCGGATAAGCGAAAGAGCGCAGCGGTAAGCCATTACAAGAGAAGGGGGAGGCAGGCATGAACAAGGTGATTCTAATGGGGCGGCTGACAAGCGACCCAAAAATGGATTGGACACGTTCAGAGGATTCCAAACAGTACGCCACATATACATTAGCGGTCAATCGCAGATTTAAGCGGAATGGAGAACAGGAAGCGGATTTTATCAACTGCGTTGCATGGGGAGCCATGGCGGAGTTTGCAGAAAAATTTATGAAAAAAGGTGCCATGTTCGCTGTTGAAGAGCGGCTGAATGTCAGAAGCTGGGAGAAGGACGGCGAAAGGCATTGGACAACAACGGTTGTTGTAGAGAATTGCTATTTTACGGGCAGCAAGAGGGATGCGGAGAATAAGCCTGTGGCGGAACAGAGCAGACCCGCAACGGCACCCAATAAGCCTGCAAAGCAGATGGGACTGGCGGAGCAGGAGGGATTCTATCCGATTGATGAAAGCGTTGAAGATGATGATTTGCCGTTTTAAGGAGGGATAAGCATGACAAGAAAAGAAGCTCTGGAATATTTGAAACATCGTTTTATGGAGACAGGAAGTCCCTTGAACCCATCATGGGAATCATTGGAAGAACTTAAGAGACATTATGGAGCCATTGGTATAGCAATTTCTGCACTGGAACAGCAAGTGCCGAAGCAACCGGACTTTGAAGGTGATGGGTATGACGAGGATGGAGAGATTATATTTGACGAGTGGTTATGCCCCTGCTGCAGAACCAGATACGAGGTAGATTATGACGATTATAAGTTCTGTCCTAATTGCGGACAGGCGATTGATTGGAGTGTTGAGGATGACGATTGATGAAAAGATTAACCGGCTGAGAGAATCCACGGAGAAATACAGGGCAAATGCAAATGCTGAACCGCAGAATTCTTTTGAGGCAGAGGCGAAAAAGGTCGCAGAACATGAGGCAGAGAAAAATAAGCAGCTTGCTGACTGGCTGGAGGAACTGAAACGCTACAGGGACTTGGAAGAACAGGGACGGTTGTTGGTGCTGCCGTGCAAGGTTGGAAAATATGAAAAAAGATTAGTCGATTTAGAGAAAGCCATGGACGAGAGTACTTTATATGATTGGTATGTCACTTCCGTAAAACAGAAAGATACGCCTGTTTGGACAGGGGAACATATTGAAGAATTATTGAATGATTTTTATGTTATTCCAAAAGAAGCGGCATTGGAGAAAAGGAGATGTGAAGCGGATGGCGATTAAACCAATCTTATTCAATACCGAAATGGTGCGGGCGATTTTAGACGGGAAAAAGACTTGCACTCGGCGGATTGTGAAAGGTGCTATCCCTGATGATGCGATGTGGGGGTATACCATGTTTACACCAAAAGGCTGTGTATCTTGCAGGGGGGTGTATGCTGATGAATATGGCGAAAAATTTTTTAGATTACCGTACCAGCAGGGAGACATTCTGTATGTTCGGGAAACATGGCAGTTTTTATATGAATTAGATGATAATGAACAACCTGTCGAAGAAACAGGGAAATATTATTATGCGGCAACAGATATAACTCTGTTCAATACATACGTTGATGAAAATGGAGTGAAACACGATTATGTGCCATGGAGACCATCAATTCACATGCCGAAAGAAGCAGCGAGAATCTGGCTGAAGGTTACAGATATTCGAGTTGAGCGGTTGCAGGATATTGACGGAAAAGGGTGTGTGAAAGAAGGAATTGAAGAAGAACCTTTAAAATATGTCGGAGAAGAGTTTGTAAAAGGGATGTATCATGACCTGTGGGATTCAACCATCAAGAAATCCGACATTGACCGTTACGGATGGGACGCTAATCCTTGGGTTTGGGTGATTGATTTTGAACGGTGCGATAAGCCGAAGGAGGAATGAACATGAAAGAGAAATGGATTGAAGCAGAACAAATGAAAAGGCTGACAATGGATAACTTAGAAGAAATGGGTATGTTCAGTCTGGCACATAACTGTTGTTACATTGATGAAAATGGCAATACCAGATACAGAGACTTTGAGATAGATATTGATGCAAGAGAGTTGGCAAAGGGAATGCTGAAAGAAATGACAGAAGATGCGGTGTCTTTTGAATCAGATGAGGACTTCGATGATTGGATGGGTTGCTACATCGGAGAGGACGGTATATGCACACAAAGAGGCTTGATTGCCACTTTCTATCAGAATCTTTGGGCTATGGCGGAGTTAAGAGAGAAACTCAAATATTATGAGGACTTGGAAGAACAGGGACGGCTGTTGGTGCTGCCCTGCAAGGTCGGAGATACGGTGTATGAAATCCTCGAAGAAACCGTACCGAACCACTATTTTTATATCAGCGAGCACAAGGTGCAGGATGTATCGGTAAAGGCTGTTAAGTATGCTGACGAATGGGAACAGTATGACTACGAAAACCTGTATTTTACAAGAGAAGGAGCGGAAGCGGCACTGGAGAAAAGGAGGAAAGATAATGGATTTTAACAAGGAATACAGCGAGAAATTTGACGAGTTACGGAAGAACAGAATCAGGGTAAGCTTTCACAAATACGGCTCTGTGGCAGATAATTACGGGAAAGGATTTGTGCAGGCAATTCCAACCTTGGAGAAGTGTTTGGACAAATATAAAGAGACCGGAAACACAGAATATTTGTGCGATCTGGCGAATTATGCCATGTTTGAATTCATGTATCCGCAGCATCCGAAAGGACATTTTCGTGCAACAGACAGCAGGGAAAGTGCAGGGATTGTTGGGCTGAGTGTGAACGAGGCGAAGGGTATTAAGTCATGGTAAATTTCGGAAAAATTACAGTAGCAGGCAGACTGTTTTAAGCAAAAAGAATGAGAGAAAAAACAGGTAAATAAACCATGGGAGAGTACATTTTTTATCGAAAAAAAACTGGTAGCTACCAGAGTAAAAAGAGAGGAAAAGTGCAATTAAATTCTTTCTTTTTTACATCCCAATGACCTGTATTTTTCTTAGAAAATTACGGTTTCTGGAGTGCCAAAACGGGTATTGGCAGTTTGGCATGGGTTTGGCATTTTTTGATAGGGAATATTTCCCGAAAAATCAACGTTTTTTGAGGTTTTGACGAAAATCGAAAAATCCACCTAAAGAAAAAGGGGGTAACTGGAGCTAAAAATAGCACTAAATGACCGCAGGAAAACTAACAGAGGAGGACTAAAAGTTATGATGGTTTTGAAATGCAGATTAACAACGGTAGAAGCTATGTTGGGAACTGCAAGTAATAACAAAGAAATACATAGTGAATTTATCGCAAGCCATGCTCCGGATGCCAAGAGCAGGGAGGAAGAAATTGAAGCGGTAGGCGTAGAGGAAACGATTGAAAAAGGCATGACTGTATTTCCGAGAAATAAGGACGGGCAGCCTATCCTATGGGACTATCAGATTAAAGGATTTTTTAAAGATGCCTGTGGTTCTCTGCGGAAGATAAAGGGAAGCAAAAGCAGTGGCATTAGAGCATACAAAAAAGAGATTGACGGATTGATTTTCATTGAGGAAAGAGAAATTTTAATTCAAACGAAGGAGCCCATTGAAAGCTGTCAGCGACCTTTGCGAGCGCAGACAGCGCAAGGCGATAAAAACAGTCTGGCGAGCAGTGAAGAAATTGCAGCGGGAGCTGTTATGGAATTTTCTATTATAGTAATGTCTGATGGACTTGTGCCGGCTGTGAAGGAATGGCTGAGCTATGGCAAGCTGCGTGGTCTTGGACAGTGGCGCAACAGCGGGAAGGGTAGATTTGTCTGCAAGATTCTGGAGGAAAGGCCGGCAGAGTTTGCAGACATTCTGGAATAAGTGCGGTGGAATGGCAATGAACTGCTAGGCGAGGCAAAGGCAATGCGGGGAAATGAGAGGAAATGAGAGGAAATGAGAGGAAATGAGAAGCAAAGGCATGGCACGGCAACGTCAGGCAATGCGCATACAATAGAATCGAAGAGGAGGGATAACTTGCGGAAAGATATTTTGGTTCAGTATTGCGACTTGCAGCAGGAAGCGAAGGATATACGAAAGAGAATTGAGAAAACGCAGGCTCGGCTCAATAGAATTCAAAGGGGTGGAACGGTTCTCGATTCAGTCTCCGGGACAAGAGCAGATGGGACCATCGGGAGTATCCGGATAGAAGGATTTCCTTTTGGAGATTTCAATAAACAATGGGAGCACCTTAACAGATATGCGGAAAGTCTTTCGGCAGCGGAAGCAAAGTTGCTGGAGCAGGCAGCGGAGGTTGAGCAGTACATAAGAACAATTGAGAACAGTAGGATGCGACGTATTATTCAGTACAGAGTAATCGATGGACTGTCATGGTATGAAGTGGCGGACAGGATTGGAGGGAAGGCAACGAGTGAGAGTTGTCGAAAGTATTTTGAAAGATTTTTAGGAAAATGCTGAAATGTCCTACATGTCCGCCGGAAATGTGGTAATGTGATATTAGCCCGAAAGGGCGTAGTGAAACCCCGTCCGATACACAAGAAATCGGGACTCTCCTTTTAATCCTTCAGAAAGAAGCGGCAAGAAAGAGGTATCTGTTGAAGATGCCTCTTTTTTGTGGAACAAGTTTGATTGATTGCTGTGTCCAAGGTGGTGTTGCAAGAGGGATTAAGAATCAAAAGCACTCTGATAGTATCGGGGTGCTTTTTTCGTGCGAAGGTGGAGGATATTATGTTAAAGTCATGTCCGTATTGTGGGAAGATTCATGATAAAAAATATAATTGCCCGAAGAAGCCGGTTAGGCAGCGGCAGGATAATAGGCAAAGCAAATTCCGTTCTACATACAAATGGACGAAGAAGGCGCAGGCAGTGAAGCGGCGGGATGGATACTTGTGTCAGGTGTGTTTGCGTGGTCTGTATCATCCGGAACGCCAATATGAGACAGAAGGTCTGGAGGTGCATCACATTCAGACGGTGGCATCCTGCTACGAGAAACGGCTGGATGGTTACAACCTCCTTACCCTTTGCAAGCGACATCACAAGATGGCTGATGCGGGAAAGATCCCTGCAAAGGAGCTGCAAATGATTGCAGCAGAGCAGGAAGAGAAGTGAGGGGGCACACGGAGTACCCCGGAGGGGGCAAGTCTGAAAAAAGAAAAGGCTTCCAGACGACAACGCTGGCTCTGTGTAAAAAATATTCCCAAAATGGAAATTTTGTTAGGAGGTGGTGCCTGTGGGCGGAAGACCATCAAAACCGGTGGCGGTTATCCGAAAAGAGGGAAAGAGCCACAGAACGAAAGCGGAATTGAACGCCAGAGAAAAGGGCGAAGCCGCATTTGCTACGGGCATCCCCATAAAAGAGAAGGAAGAAACGAAAAAGAATGTGGTTGCACATAAGGAATTTCTTAGGGTAACAAAGCTGTTGAGTAAAATTGAAAAATGCGATGCACTGTATGAAAACATCATCAACCGCTACTGCCTTCTTTATGCGGAATGTCGAGATTTTGAAGAAAAGCGGGAGAGATTCTATAGAGACCTCTGGGAAATGGAGGAGGGAAAGGAGAATGGCGATTTTGAGGACAGTCCACGCACCTATTACAAGCTGAAAAATGATATTCAGAAGAATATCGTCAATTTGGATAAGCAGGTGCAGGCGAAGCGCAAAATGATGATGGCGATTGAAAAAGAAAGCATCATGACATTGGCGGCGGCGATGCGGAGTGTGCCGAAAACGCCGGAGAACGAAACAAATCCTCTCCTTGCAATATTGGAGGGTGGTAAAAGTTGAGCATTAAGACGAATAAAGCCTACGAATACGCTCGGTGGTGCGTGGAGCCTGCGAACCGGAAGGTCGGGACGTACATAAAAAAGCAAGCGGAAAGCTGGCTGAGGGTTGCAGACGGAGAAGATGCAGAAGCCTTTGTGGATGAAGCGGCTATAGAGCGTGTATCGAAGCTGCTGAAAGTGATAACGCATCCTGATTTGGGATGTCCCATGTATGAAGGAATGGAGCGGTACGCATGGTTTTTAATAATCGCAACGCTCTGTACGAAAAAAAGAGATTCCGAAAACAGAGACATTCGGTACTACGAGACTGTTTTGTTGGAAATCAGCAGAAAGAACTTCAAAACATTTTACTCGGCGGTGCTGTTTATTCTCCTGCTTTTGACGGAACCGAAATTTTCACGATTCTTCTCGGTGGCACCGGATCTGAAGCTTTCCAGTGAGCTGAAGGTTGCAATCCGAAAGATTATAAAATCCTCTCCGGCATTGGCGGATGAGAAGATATTTAAGGTGCTGCGAAGTGAGGTGCGCTGTAAGCTGACGGACAGCGAATACACGCCGCTTGCTTATTCTGAGGATAGAATGGATGGTAAGCTGGCAAACGCATTTTTGGCGGATGAAGCGGGCGCAATGGATAGCTATCCGGTAGAAGCAATGCGTTCCTCTCAGATTACTTTGCTAAATAAGCTGGGTATCATCATCAGCACCCAATATCCGAATGATAATAACGTGCTTGTGGATGAAATAGATATTTCAAAAAAATCTCTGGATGGTCTGATTGATGACCGAAGGAGATTTTCGTTGTTGTACGAGCCGGATAATGAATTTACGCAGGGGGACATATGGCAGAAGGAGGATCTTGTCATTTACCAGAGCAATCCTGTGGCGGTAGACAACGAAACGATATTTGAAAACATTAAAAAAATGAGAACGTATGCAATATTGTACGAGAATAAGCGTGAAAACTACCTCTGCAAGCACAACAACATCATGTATAAAGGGCTGGGCGTTGAGGGCTATATAGAAATTACAAAGGTTCGGGAGTGCTGTATTCAGAAAAACAAAGATTTCTGGAAGGGAAAGCACGTTTATCTGGGGCTTGACCTTTCGCAGACAGAGGATAATACGGCGGTTGCTATGGTGACCTACGATAATGATAAAATCTATGCCAAGGTATGGGGATTTCTGCCGGAAGGAAGGCGTGAGATTAAGAGTGCGAAGGAAAAGGTAGATTATCAGAAACTGGAACGGGAAGGCTGCTGCTTTGCCTGCGGCGATGAAGTTATTGATTATGGCTTCGTAGAACGGTTCATTTTAGGCTTGCAGAAGGAATACGGCGTGGTTATTGAACAGGTCGGCTATGACAAGTATAACGCCATCAGTACGGTGCAGAAGCTGGAGGGGGACGAGGATACACCTCTGGAATGTGTTGAAATCATGCAGCACTCCAAGGTTTTGCACAGACCGACAAAGCTATTGAAGGAATACATCCTGAACAAAAATTTCTGCTATGAGCCAAACAAGCTTTTGGAAATCAACTTCCAGAATGCCAGATGCACAGAGGATACAAATCTGAATAAATACGTAAACAAAAAGAAATCTGCCGGAAAGGTGGATGCAGTTGTGGCCCTTATCAATGCGATATACTTGCTTGACCAAGGTGTGATTTTGGCAAATGAGAGTTGGGGCGCACAGGTAATTTAAGAGAGGAGGAGGAAAAAGTGGGTTTGTTTAGAAGAAAGGAAAAGCCGGAGGAGCGTGCTGATCCGGGGAGAGAGGTTGATGCATCTGACAGCCTGCTGAGAGCGCTAATCAGCGGAACCGACGTGGACAAGACGATTCTGTTACAGATTCCTGCTGTTAGGGGATGTTTGGAAAAGATTGCCGGAACGGTCTGCCGCCTGCCGATTAAGCTATACCGCAAGGTAGACGGTAAGGTCGAGGAAATCACAGAGGATGCCCGCCTGCGCCTGCTGAACAAGGAAACAGGGGATACCCTGAATGCGGATGAATTCTGGCGCGCCATGCTGGAGGATTACTATTTGGGCAGAGGTGCGTATGCGTACATCCGAAAGAATGGCATAGGAGAGTATGAAGGACTGCATTATGTGGAGGAAGAAAAGGTTTCGGTGCTGAAAAACTATGACCAGATACTGAAAAGCTATTCTATTATGGTTATGGGAAAGACATATCATCCGTTTGAATTTCTGAAATTGCACAGACGAACAAAAGACGGAGCCGAGGGGATTCCACTGTGGCAGGATAATCCGTTGATTTTCAGCGTTGCCTACAATTCCTTTGTTTTTGAAGAAAAACTGGTCAAAAAAGGCGGCAATAAGAGAGGGTTCATTGAAGCGGAGGACAGGCTTGATAAGGGTGCGATTGAATCCATCAAAAGGGCTTGGAATAACCTTTACAGCAACAATACAGATAATGTGGTGGTGCTGAACAAAGGGGCGAAATTTAAGGAATCTTCCAATACATCGGTGGAAATGCAGTTGAATGAGAACAAAGAAAGCAACGCGAAGGATATTTGCGGAATGTTCGGGTTTTCCTCCAGAATCCTGTATGGCGAAGCAACAGAGGAAGACAGAAAAGAGTATATCAATGCTGTGATGTCACTGTTAAACGTGATTGAGACGGCTCTGGATAAGGACTTACTGACCGAAAAGGAGAAGGAGTCTTTTTATTTTGCCTTTGATACCAAGGAATTAACGAGAGGCAGTTTGAAAGAGCGATACGAGGCCTATGCGCTTGGTCTTACAAATAATTTCTTGCAGATTGATGAAGTAAGAGCGAAGGAAGATATGGAGCCGCTGGGCTTCAAGTGGGTGCGTATCGGTCTGAATGACGTTCTGCTGGATGTAGAGAAGGGCATTGTTTACACGCCAAATATGAACGCTGTTGCGGATTTGAACAATCCGAAGGGAGGTGAAGGAAATGAAGATTGAGGTAAGGACAGACAACTCTGTAAAGATTACCGGATATGTGAATGCCGTAGAACGGGAGAGCAAGCCGGTAGCCACGCCGAAGGGCATGGTAAATGAGCTGGTGGAAAGCGGTGTATTTCATCGTGCCTTGGATGCTGCCGATGATATTCCGATGACGGTAGACCATATTCCGACAAAGATTGTGGCACGAACCGCCGACAACACCTTACAGCTGAAAGAGGACAATATTGGTCTTTGGGCGGAAGCTACTGTAACAGAGGAACGGGTTGTGCGTGCGGCAAAGGAAGGCAAGTTGAAAGGCTGGAGCTTTGGCATGACAAATGTGCTGGACGCGGTAGAGGAAAGAACTGAAAAGCTGCCTTTGCGGCGCATCAAGGGGATGGCTCTTGACCATGTGACACTGGTAATTGATAAAATTCCTGCGTATAGTGCAACATCCGTTGAACTGCGTGCAGGGACAGAGGAATATCTGGAGACAAGAACCTTTGACAGTACGGTAGAAGTGTCTGCAACAAAAAATGTGGACTATTCTAAATACGAAGAAAGAATTAAAAAAGCGAAAGGGGAATAAAAATCATGGAATTTTTGAAGAAAATGAGAGAAAACAGAGAAGAAAAGGTAAAAGCAATGGAAAATGTTCTGAATGCGGCCAAAACCGAGAACAGAGCCATGACCGCGGAGGAACAGGCGAGTTTCGATGCGATTGAAAAGGAAATTGCCGACATTGATAAGACGATTGAAGCGGAAGAAAGGGCAGCCAAGGCGAAAAACACGAAGGAAACGGGTGACAATGGTGCCGAACAGGAAACGCAGGAGGAGCTGGAAGAAAGAGCCTTTGTGAAGTATGTTCTGGGCGCAGCGGCAGGCTTGGAGGAAAGAGCCGGCGAATTGAATCTGACAATGGCAAACAACGGTGCAATCGTTCCTACATCCATTGCAAACAAAATCATCAAAAAGGTTAAGGACATTTCCCCAATCCTCTCCAGAGCGACTGTATATTACATGACAGGCGAGTTGAAGGTTCCTGTTTATGGCGAAAGCGAAGGTCATGATGTAAAGGTTGCATATTCCGATGACTTTACGGAGCTGACAGCGGATGCAGGCAAATTTACATCCGTTGATCTGAAAGGATATCTGGTAGGTGCGCTTACGCTGATTGGCAGAAAGCTGAAAACAAATGCCATGTTCAATGTGACAGATTTCATCGTGAACTATATGGCAGAAGAAATTGCATCCTTCTTGGAGGGGGAACTGCTGAACGGAACACCATCCAAGATGGAAGGCGCACTGTCTACCACAAATGAGAAAACAGCAGCGGCAGCGGCGGCTATCACTGCGGATGAACTGATTGACTTGCAGGCGCAGGTGAAGCAGGCGTTCCAGTCTGATGCGTGCTGGATTATGCACCCCGAGACTTTCACGGCAGTTAAGAAGCTGAAAGACGGGCAGAACAGATATCTTTTGCAGGACGATTTTACAGGAGAATTCCCGTATAGACTGCTGGGCAAGCCTGTATTCGTATCTGACAATATGCCTAAGATTGCGACAGGCAAAAAGACGGTTCTGTACGGCGATATGAGCGGGCTGTCTGTAAAGATTGCAGAGCAGCTGGAAATTGAAGTTCTGCGTGAAAAATACGCAACACAGCATGCCATTGGTGTAGTTGCATGGATGGAGCTGGATTCCAAAGTAACGGACAGTCAGCGTATGGCGGTGCTGAAAATGGCTTAAGGGGGTAACGGCATGAAGGTAAGAGCAACGATAAGCTTTAGTGGTTTGATTTCGATGTATGCCGGAGAAGTGAGAGAAGTTGAGGATTCTTATATCCTCAACGATCTCATGAAAGCAGGATATGTTGTGCCAGCAGAAGCAGAGGCAGAAGCGGAAAGCAGAAATCCGCAGACGAATTCGGATTCGGAAGGCGAAGGAGTGCTGTTAGAAGGAACGCTGGATACCGAGGAATTGGAAGGAATGACAGTTCCGGCACTGAGAGCATTGGCAAAGCAGATGGGCTTGGATGATGCAGGGAAAAAGGCGGATTTGGTGAAGCGGATTTCTGCTGCAAAGGTTTCTGTGGATGCAGAAGGCTGTGATTCTGATGAAGCTTAGGGAGGTAAGCGCAGAGAACCTGATTCGTTTCGCAAAAATTGACGATGCGGACGAAGAATCCGAGGTTATTGAGGCTATCATTGAAGCAGGACGGAAATTTGTATTGAGTCAAACCGGTTTGGAGCTTGAGGAAACCGATGATAAGCCGGATCTGGCGGTTGCCATGCTGATGGTCTGTGCCGACATGTACGATAATCGCAGCTATGAAACGGCAACGGGAAAGGCTCCGAGCGTGAATCTGGCAGCGCAAGCCATCATTAACCAGTATTGCAGAAATATTTTGTAAGTGGGTGATGAAATGCAGGCAGGAGACTTAAGGCACCGCATAGAGATACAGCGGATTATCAAAAGGCGGGAAGCGGATAAAAGCATCCGGACAGAATACCGGACGATAAAAACCGTATGGGCGAAGGTAAACGGCTTATACGGACGGGAATGGTGGGAAGCCAGAAAATATGGTGCAGAGGGGACAGTAGAGTTTACCATTCGGTATGGAGCGGTGAAGGATCTGACGGTAAAAGACAGGATTCTTTTTCGCGGCACGCTTTACAATATTGTTTCCGTTGATAACACACTTTTTCAGGATAATTTTCTGAAAATCAAAGCAACGGCAGATTTAACGCATTGAGGTGATAGCATGGGCTCATTGGAAGATTTAGACAAAGCCTTTGCGGCATTGGAGAAACAGTTTCCGGAAGCCAGAAGAGAACTGGTAGAGGATGTGGGTGTGATTATGTATGAGAGGGTCATGCGCAACATCGATGCGGAAACCAAGGAGCAGAGCGGCAGACTGCGGGAAGCATGCCATCTGGTTATTGGCAGCGGCGGCGGCTATGCCGCTGTGCGAAATGATAACAGGAAAGCACCGCACGCGCAGCTCGTTGAATTTGGACACAGGCTGATTAAGGGAGCGAAAACGAAAGAGGGAAAATACGGTCAACGGGTAAACATCAAGGGAAGCGGCAAGCTGATTGGCTGGGTCAATGGAAAGCACATGTACCGGAATGCGCTGAATGAGGTGGAGGAAGAAATTGTGCATAAAGCTGGGGATATGGTGGATAAACTGGTAGGTGATAAATTCTGATGATTACCGCAAAGGAAATTTTAGTAGCTGTTATGGAACAGATTTTTAACTGTGTTCCCGGTGTGGAGATTTATAAAGGAAGGCTGGAGGAGGGGTTTTCTGTTCCTGCCTTCCTTTTGAATTTAACATTCGCCGGCGGGGCAAAGGCGAATTATTTCACCGAAAGAAAAAACATCGAAATACAGATTATCTATTTTGGAACCGAGGATGGATATGGGAGAGAGGACTTTGAGGAACGATTGGATGTGGAATCAAAGCTGATGCCGTTTTTAAATCAGCATTCCATATCGATTGGGGAACGGGTGCTGTCTTTCAATTATGAGATGAAGGAAGCAGATAGCAGACTGGCTATTTATCTGACGTTTCGGTATTTGGATGAATCCATTGATTCCGGATATATTGATTCCGGCAAGACGGAAGCGGCAAAGGATGTGTCGGTGTGCATGAAAGCAATGGCGGACGAATAGAAAGGAGCGAAAAAAGATGGGATTGCCCAATATTATCATTGAATTCAAAACAAAAGCCTCTACTGCGATTAAGCGGGGGGAAAGAGGCGTTGTTGCAGTCATGGTTATTGAAAAAAGCAACCATGGAGTAACAAAAATTGAGGATAAAACGCAGGTGCCTGCGGATCTGACAGCTGAAAATAAGGAGTATGTGGAGCGTGCATTTGAGGGCGGCAAAGCACCGATTAAACATGTTCTGCTGATTCGGACAGATACGGTAGAAAACGCTTTGGAGAAGCTGGAAACAATCAAATTTGATTATCTGGCCGCACCTCCGGCAGTGACAGAGACAGAAGTGCAGAAGATTGCAACACAGATTAAAACCATGCGGGATTCCAAGCGGATGAAGGTAAAGGCTGTTTTGCCGAATATCGCCGCAGACCATGAGGGTATTATTAACTTTACCACAAGCGATATTGTTGTCGGGGACAAGACCTATACAGCGGGGCAGTACTGCTCCAGAATCGCCGGGATTCTGGCCGGCACGCCATTGAAAGTCAGTGCAACATTTTTCGTTCTGAGCGAGGTAGACGATGTGCCGAAATTTACCAGAAGCGAAATGAATGGAAGAATTGATTCCGGAGAGTTTGTTCTTTTCCATGATGGCGAAAAGGTCAAGATTGGCAGAGATGTAAACAGCCTGAAGGATGTAAACGGCTTGAAGGGAGATATTTACAAGTCAATTAAGGCGGTAGATACTATGGATCTGATTTACAATGACATCCATAGTACCTGCGAAGATAACTACATCGGCAAGTATCCGAACAATTACGACAACAAGTGCCTGCTGCTGGTAGCGGTGCAGCAGTATCTGGAGGCACTCCGGGATGATGAGATTCTGGATAAGGATATTTTCGTGGGCATTGATGTGAAGGCACAAAGAGATTGGCTTCGCGAAAATGGGACGGATGTAAGCGAAATGTCCGAACAGCAAATCAAAGAAGCAAATACAAAGAGCAACGTGTTTATGGAGGGCTCTTATCATATTCTGTATGCAATCGAGGATATTACAGTAAACTTTAACATTTAAGGAGGGGCAATAAATGAGAAAAGCAGGTTTTGACCCCAGAAGAGCGATTAACGGCAACTATGGGGAGGTAATGTTAGACGGCGAGCTTGTCAGAGAGGCTACGGCGTTGCAGGCAAAAGCACAAATCAATTTTAAGGATGTTCCGATGTGCGGCACAAGCGGCAAGAAGCAGAAAAGCGCGGGATGGTCCGGTACGGGCAGTATTACCATGACGAAAACAAACAGCCGTATGGCGTTGAAAATTGCGGATGAAATTAAGGAAGGGAGAACACCTGAATTTACGATTATCGGCAAACTGGCTGACCCGGATGCACTGGGGGCGGAAAGAGTGGTGCTGAAGGGTGTGACCTTTACGGAGCTTACGCTGGCTGACTGGGCGGCAGAAACGATTGGAACGGTAACACAGCCTTTTACGTTCTACGATTATGAATTCATTGACCTGATTGAAGAGGAATAAGGAGGAAGCTATGAGTATTTTTGACAGACTTTTAGAAACAGATGCTGAGAAATTACAGGAGAAGGAAAAAACAGAGCTTAAAATCAAAAGATTATCGGATATTGTAGGAGAGCCTTTTGTAGTGACCTGTGCCGCACTGACGGAAGACCAGATGGTACATGTTTCTGAAATCAGCAAAGAGGGAGATTTCAGGGCAAATATTCTTCTGGAAAGCTGCCGTATCGAGGGAAGAAGGCTGAGCGACAAGGAATTGCTGAATAAGCTTGGTGTTGCAAGTGGGAAGGATGCCATTAAGGCATTGTTCAGCGCGGGAGAAATTTCTATCATTTACAGCACAATCAACCGTCTGAGTGGCTATGATGACGATGCGGTAACGGAAATAAAAAACTGATTCGGGCAGGGGATGCCAGAGCGGTTGTCGGATATACCATGTGGCGGCGTTTTGGCACCCTGCCATCTCAAATATACAAAATTCCGGAAAAAGAAATTGCAGTCATTCTTGCATACATGGAGCTTGAGCAGGAAAAAAGATAGATCCTGCTGTCTGACAATTGCGAAAAGAGAAATTGACAGCCCAAATATTCACATGTTATGATGTCGAAAAGGAGGGGATACCATGAAAAAATGGTTATGTATGGTTCTGTGTATTGGAATGATGTTTGGTGCTACTGGCTGCGGGGATACTGGAACCGGTACTGTTGAAAACAAAGAAGTGACGCTTTCATTACCTTATGGAGAAAGAACAGGAACTTATTCCGGAGACATGGTTGAAGGTGTGCCTGATGGACATGGCAAATTTGAAACGAAAAATGAGGCAGGAGAGACTTGGACGTATGAGGGAGATTTCTCCGCAGGTGTTTTTGAAGGGGAAGGGAAAACAACTTGGGAAGATGGAACAGTCCAGATAGGGACGTATCATGAAGGAGTTTGGCAGGCGACCGAATGGGGACTGCTTTTTGCAGCCGAATCTACAGATGCAATTACCGTTTCAGATGAAGCAAGCAGTTTTATAAAGGAAAATGCAGATTTCTTTCCATCTGACAGTGTTGAAAAATTTCAGGATAATGTAGACGAAAGCATTACATACAAGATGGTTATGAAAGAACCGGATAAATACGGCAATAAAATCATGAAAGCAAACGATTTATATGTAGTGCAGATAAACACATCGCAGATTTATAAAGATTGTGAAGATAAGTATACTTACGCAATCCTGTGCGATAATGACTTAAATATTTATCAAATTTACATGATGGGTGAATTGCCGAACATCTACGAAGGAGATACAATAAAAACAATGTATGGTACTCCTGTAGGGAACAACAGCTATGAATCATCAAATGGTGGATTCGTGAATTCCGTTGTGGTAGCACCATGCTGGATACAAAAGTAAGAAGGGATATAAGCGCCTGAGAAATCGGGTGCTTTTTTCATGCAAAAAAGAAGGAGGTGGACCATGGGAAACAGGGATGTAAGTGTTGTTTTCAAGGCGAGTGACCGATTATCGGACAGCCTGCATCAGATGAGGAAAGGCGTGCGTGGACTGGAAAGTGATGTGGAACATTACAAGAAGGTGCAGCAGCAGGTTTTCCAAGAAAAAGCGCAGGTCAAGCTAGACATTACGCAGGCAAAGCAAAGCATGAAGGAGCTTGAAAAAGCGGTCAGAAGCGGCTCTGACGGGGCAAGAGAGGCATTCCTTGCACAGCAGACGAAGCTGGAAAGCCTGAATAACGAATACAAACGGCTGACGAAGTTGCAAAGCGAGGCGTTGAAATCGGAAAGTCTAAATAACGAATACAAGGAGAAGATAAAGCAGCGGCGTGAAGCATTGGAAAGCCTGAATAACGAATACAAGGAGCAGGTAAAACTGCAAAAGGAGGTATTGCGGGGAGAGAAGGAATTCCAGACAACGATGTCAAGAAACAGCAATGCAAATGCAGGTGCAGGGTTGAGTGGTGCTGCCGGCATGATGAAGTCATTAGCGAAGGCAGGGCTTGGAAGTATGCTCGGCGGAGCAGTCGGAGATCTGATGGGAGGAATGACTACATCTGCCTTTGGCTCTACGGTTGGTGGTGCTATTGGCAGCATTGGCGGAAATGCGCTTTCCGGTGCGGCTATCGGGAGCATTGCAGGTCCGATTGGTACGGCGGTTGGTGCAGCGGTCGGCGGATTGACAGGTGCAATACAGGCATTGAATAACAGGCAGCAGCAGGCAGATGATTTATTCCGGAATGAGGTACAGAGCCTATATAACACTACAACAGCTGAAATGCAGGATAAAATATCAAATGGCAGTGCATACGCCGCAGAGCGTGAAAATTACAAGAGAAACTATGCCAGCATGACCGATGATGAAACGGGGAAAAAGCTATATGAAAGCATTATGAAATATGGCGATACAACTCCGTATGATACCTCTGTCATGCTTGGGAAGGGCATGGAAATGCTTTCCTACGGCATTGACAAGAAAAATGTGCCGGAATTTATGGATATTATCGGTAATATTGCCATGGGCGATGCGAACAAGTTTTCAGGACTATCCTATGCCATTTCTCAGAGCATGGCGGCAGGCAAGCTGAACGCGCAGGACAAAAACCAGATGGTAGGCTATGGCTTTAACCCCTTGGAATACGTTGCCAAGAATAAGGGTATTTCTATCGCAGAAGCATCAGAACTGATGAGCGATGGGAAGATTACGTCTGATATGCTGGTAGAGGCGCTGCGAACCGCTACGAGTGAAGGGGAACGATATCATGACGCAGTAAATGCCATGAGTGATACCTTCAGCGGCTTGCAGGGACAGCTGGAAAGTGCGAAAAAGAATATTGAGATTGCCATGGGTGAAGGCTACAACGAAGCCCGCAAAAAGGGAATGGAAAAGGAGATTGAAGCCTATAACGGAGACCTTGGCGAAAAGATGAAAAATGCTTACAGCATGGTCGGGGCGTATGAAGCGGAAATGGAGAACCAGTACCAGCAGAGCATTATAAATGCGATGCAGGATGCCACAAAACGCATTGAGGAAGAAGGCTTAACCGGCATTGAAGCGGAAAAGGTCATGTGGGAGGCAAAGACGCAGGCGGAAATTGATTACAAAAACAGCGAAGAATATCAGAAGAAATTGCAGGCAGAGAAATCACTGGTAGCAAATATACAATCTTCACTGACAGAAAGCGGTGAATATGTAAAATTCGGACAGGCAATGGCAGACCAGTTCTCCAAAGGCTGGCAGAGTGGAAGGCTAAGTAATGCTGCAAGCGATGTGAGGGCGCAAATCAGCAAGGAAGGCGTGTCTGGCTATATCAACAGCATTTTTGCAAATGCCTATAAGGGAACACCCGGCGGTGTCAGCAGTAGCAGAAAACACGCCGCAGGGCTGAAAAGAGTACCGTATGACGGATATGTAGCCGAACTGCACGAAGGCGAGCGTGTTCTGACAAGGGTTGAGGCAGATAAGAGAAGTGGCGGCAGTGTTACGATTGCAAAGCTGGCTGACCAGATTGTAGTACGGGAAGAAGCGGACATTGATAAGATTGCGCGGGCGTTGGTCAGAAATATGCAAAATATGCGAGAAAGCTTTGTAGGCGCATAAGGAGGGGAGAATATGTTTGAATTCTGGTTGAAAAATCAAATGAAGGGTACAAGCATGATGCTTCCTGTTACGCCGGACGGCTACGAAAACAGCTTTGGCAGAGAAATTGAGACAGTCAGAGCGACGGATAAGGGCGATATCAATGTGCTTGGAAAAACAAAGCCCCAGAGTCCGAGTATATCCGGTTTCTTTCCAGAGAATGACTATAGCTTTTGCAGGAGCAGCGGCATCAGCGCAAATACGGCAATGGACTATGTAGAAACATTAAAAGCATGGATGGATGATGGGGACATTGTGCGTGTGGTTGTGGCTGATGACAAAGGCGCAAAAATCAATGAGCAGTTCTATATTGAGTCAATCGATTACAGCTCAAAATATGAGGATAACGGAGACATTCCGTTTACGATACGATTTCGGCAATATGTTCCGCTGAATGTTTTGACGGTTCAGAAAAGCAGCACTGCAAACGCTGCCAGAAAAGACACCTCCACGGCGAAAGCAAAAGCAAAGACGTATACCGTGAAAAAGGGAGATAGCCTGAGTGCTATTTCGAGAAAAATGTATGGGGATGCAAGTAAATGGAAAAAAATCTATGAAGCAAACAAAGGCGTGATTGGGAAGAATCCGAATTTAATCTATCCAGGGCAGAAATACACAATACCATGATGGGAGGTGGAAGTTATGGCAATGCGGGCATTTCATATCAATAAGGATGGCGTGAAAACGGAGGTTACGGGAGTTATTACGGAGCTGACGATCAGCGGAGAGTACAGAAGCTGCAGCAGGAGCTGCACATTCGGCGTAGTGCATGGATACAGCGACCAGCGCACATGGATTACCCAAATGGAGGTAGGCGACATATTCAAAGTAATTGATGTGGACAAGGTGATGTTTCAGGGACCGATTTGGACAAAGGAAAAGGAAACGGACGGGACAACGATTGAGTATAGCTGTCGGGATTATGGAATTTATCTGAAAAAGAATAAAGCAAGCTATAACTTCAAAAAAATGAAAGCGGATGCAATCGCGAAGAAGGTCTGTACAGATTTTGGTATAAAAATCGGTTCGCTGTCCTTCGGCGCAAAGCCGATTAGCCGAGTATTCAACGGTGTCAGCCTATATGATATTATCATGACGGCATACACGCTGGGCGGGGCAAAGGATAAAAAATATTACGTCATTTTTGAGGGCGAATTGATTTATGTTCTGGAGAAAGGGAAAAAGGAATGTACCCCTCTGGAGAACGGCGTGAATCTTTTGACCTCCAGTGTCAGCGAAAGCCTTGAAAGCATGGTGAACCGAGTTCGTGTATACAACAAAGAGGATAAATTGATAAAGGAATTCAAGGAGGATAAGGATATAAAGCTATATGGCTTCATGACCGAAATTCTCAGAATTTCAAAAGATGACGAAGATTATACGGAAAAAGCAAAAAAGCAGCTGAGCGGCGTAGAAAGGAAAATAAATGTCTCCAATTTCGGGGACAGTCAATATATCACCGGAAGGAAGGTTGTGGTAAAAGAGCCATATACCGGTCTTTCCGGTGTTTTTTTCATTGATGCCGACAGTCACACATGGAAGAATGGCATTTACACAAACAAGCTGACGCTGAATTTTCAGAATCTGATGGATGAAAAGGAGAGTGGACAGAATGACAAATGAAGATAATCCATACGGAAACTTTCTGGAGATAATCAGAAAGGAGGCACATGTTGACGGCGATGCGCCTTTTTTTATTGGAACGGTTGTGCAGCCGAACCCGCTGATTGTAAAGATTGGAGACTTGCAGATTGAGCAGGAAAACATGAAGGTAAATCAGGCTTTGCTTGCCGGCTACAGCCGCCGCATGTCCATGGGAACGGCAGGGGCGACCGGCTCCACAACAAAGGGCGATGGCATCAGCAGCATTGGGATTTCCGGAGGGACGTTTACCACACAGGACGGATTGAAAGCAGGCGAGCAGGTAGTGCTGCTGAAAAGCGGAGACGGTCAGCAATATATACTGCTGTGCAAGGTTGTTTAAGGAGGCGGATTGATATGAGTACAAGCCTTTTCCCGTTTTTTGGGGATACGGTTACTACAGAAACAGAAGAGGAGCTTCCGCTGTATCGTGAGGTTGCTTGGGATTTTAAGAACAATATCCCTATTGTGGAAAAAGGGGATTTTAAAATAGTGACCGGAAACGAAGCAATTAAAACCTGGATATATAAAACGCTGAAAACGGAGAGATTCCGATACGAAATTTACAGCTGGGACTATGGATGCGAAATAGAGGAATTGATTGGGCAGAATTATACGCCAAATCTGGCGAAGGCAGAGTGCGTTCGCTATATCAAAGAAGCGTTGACAATAAACCCGTACATTAAAAATATAGCCGGCGTGGAGGTAACATTTGCAACCGGAAAACTGATGATATATGCGAAGCTTGAGACGGTTTATGGTGAAATGGAGGTGAGCGCAGATGTATGAAGATAGACTCTATGAAGCATTGAAAGAGGAAATGCTGCAGGAGATTACGCAAACGGACAAGAGAGAGGGTTCGTTTGTAAATGACATCATTTCCACCAGTGCGATGAAGGGGGAGGAGGTCTGGGAGGCATTGAGCAGAGCGGTTGGGGTGTTTTTCAAGAAGGACTGCACCGGAGAATATTGTGACCGTTTTGCCGAAGAGTACGGCATTACCAGAAAGAATGGGAAGAAAGCAAAGGGAACCGTCACGTTTACGGGAGAGGCGGGTGTTGAAATTCCGGTAGGGACGCTCTGCGCAACGAGTGCAGGACTGATGTTTGTGACAACAGAGGTTGGAAGCATCGGCGCAAGCGGAACAGTGAGTGTTCCGGTGGAGGCGGAAGATATTGGGGATAAATATAATATTTTGACCGGATATATCAATACGCTTCCGGTAGCGATTAGAGATATTACAGGCGTTACGAATGGAGCGGCTTTTATCGGCGGAGCGGAAGCGGAAACGGACGAGGAATTGATTGACCGCCTGCTGCTGCGGCTCAGAACGCCGGCTACGAGCGGAAATGCGTACCATTATTTACAGTGGGCATTGGAGGTTGAAGGAGTTGGAAATGCGAAGGTGTTTCCGCTGGACAATGGCCCGGGGACGGTAGGGGTTATGCTGATTACCTCGGCGGGCAGGTCTCCGGGTGAAGATGTTATCAATGCAGCGGCAGTGCATATTGAGGGGGAACGTCCTATTGGTGCGACGGTTAGTGTATATGCGCCGCAGGAAGTCGTGATAAACATCGAAGCAGCTATTCAGATTTCGGCATCTACAACTTTAGAGGCTGTAAAGAAGGAGTATCAGAGTCTGCTTTCAAACTACATCAAAAATAGTGTGTTTGTGCTTTCTAATGTGGACTATTACAAGTGCCTTTCTATGTTCTATGATATTCCCGGTGTAGTAGCGGTGAAAAGCTTTCTGCTCAATGGGGCACAGAAGAATATACCCATCAGTGAAAAGCAGATACAGGTGCTGGGGAGTATCACAATCGGAGGGGTGGTTGCCGGATGAAGCTGATAGAATATCTTCCGAATGATTACACGAAAAGCGGATCAACGCTTGAGCTTCTGGAGGCTTTGGAAAAAATGTGGAGAAAGGCGCAGGAGGACACAGAGGATTTTGAAAAGCAGTTATTTTTGAGTACAGCCACATGGGGTCTGGATTTCTGGGAGCAGATGTACGGGATAGAGAATGACGAGAGCAAAAGCTATGAGGTTCGGCGGAGTGTTGTGCGTGCCAAAATCCGTGGTGCAGGCACAACGACGGTAGCCATGATTAAAAATACATCAGAGGCGTATGTAAATGGTGGGGTTAATGTGATTGAGCAGAATGCACAGCATAAATTCGTTGTGATGATGGCTTCTATCATTGGTATTCCGCCGAACATCGAGGATTTGCGAAACACGATTAAAGAAATCAAGCCTGCCCATTTGGATTTCGAGATTGTGTTTAAGTATAACATAATGAAGGACTTGCAGAGATATACACATGGGCAGTTGAAGGCATCGGGATATACGCATAGAGAGTTGAGGACGGTTGCACTACCTGAAATGAAATAACAGGAGGTGGACCATGATACAGAGTTTATACGAAATGGTGCATAATACGCCAATCTGTTTGAAGGAAGTACATATCAAAAAAAACTGTACACAGGAAGTCGCAGAACTGAGGGAAGATTTGCGTAGATGGGGAGAAACGGCGCAAGTACTTGAAGTCTTGAGAAATGAAATAGAAAGGATGAAAAAATCAATAGATGGGCTGAAGGAAAATGACATCAGCCCATTGCAGAAAGAAGTCCTGTTGCAGGAAATACAGGAGCGGACTGATTCATTAGTGAAGGAAGCGGAGAAGCGGATGCATCTGGCACTTGAAATTGATTCCATTGTGTCAGGATTGGACGCGGAAGAGGAAACATTTTTGAGACTGCGGTTTCAGGAAAAAATCAGTATAACCGGAATTCAGAGCAGGATGTATCTAAGCCGGGCAAGTGTATTTCGCTTGCAGAATAAATGCTTTAGACACGTTTTGGATATTCTGAAAAATGAGGGGAGGGAAAGACATGGAGAATATTGAAAAAATGGTGCAGGAGGCACTGGACAGCACGAAAAGCGCACACAAGCGCATTGACCGCATGGAGAAGCGGCAGGACAACCTTGACGGATTGACAAAGGCGTTTTCGGTCCTGCAGAACGAGCAGGAGCATATCAAGACGGATGTCGGGGAGATCAAGGACGATGTGAAGCAGCTGGTCTCTAAGCCGGCAAAGCGGTGGGACGGGCTGATTGATAAGGCGATTGCGGTGGTTGTCGGTGCGGTGCTTGGGTTTCTGCTGAATGGCGGCGGTTTATGATGAAAAAACGCAGACGGATTCGTTTTCCACCAAAGATAAACGATGATACCATGTCCAGCATTGTGATTTATTCGTTGGTATTCTGCGCAGGAATCACGATTGCGGGCATGGTATTAGGTGCATTTGACCATGATGTGAGTGCTGTGGTTGACAGTACGCATCGCGTATTTGGGACAGAATTAGGCATCTGTGGGCTGATGAAGCTGTACGATAAGGGCGTAGAGCAGGCGGAACACAGAAAGCGGCGGACAGAGGGAAAGGAGCAAGAATAATGTTTTTAATGGAAAATTGGTATTTGGTGGTTGCGCTGATGGCGGTTGCAGGGATGGTCGGTGTGTGCATCGGGCGGTTTCTGAAAATGCCAACATCCGAGCAGAGGGAAAGGGTCAAGGAATGGCTGTTGTGGGCGGTCACGCAGGCGGAAGCGGAGCTGGGGAGCGGCACAGGGAAGCTGAAGCTGCGGCAGACCTATGATTTATTTATCCAGCGGTTCCCTGCATTGGCTATGGCGGTATCCTTCGACACCTTCTCCCTGTGGGTGGATGAGGCACTGGAGGAAATGCGAAAGCTGCTGAAGGAAAACAAAACGGTCAGAGAGCTTGTAAAGGGGTGATTACATGGCGAAAAAAATGACAGGAAAAGAATTGGTAGCCTTCTGCCGCTCCAAAATCGGCACGCCGTATGTTTACGGCATGAAGGGCAAGGTTATGACGGAGCAGAACTATAAATTTCTGAAAAACACCTACGGGAAAATGGTCTGGCTGAGTGATAGGGAGAAAACCGGGAAGGTCTGCGTGGATTGCAGCGGACTGATTTCGTGGGCGTGCGGCGTGACGCTGGGTTCGGGCCAGTGGAAGGCAAGGGCAACTAAAATCAACCCCATTTCCACCATTGAAAAGGCACCCATCGGAGCGTTGGTCTGGATGCAGGGGCATATCGGGGTGTACACTGGCATGAAGAATGGGCATCCGTATTATGTGGCGGCGGATGGCAGTGCTTACGGCGTGCGAGAAGTTCCCCTGCGGTGCAATAAATTCACGCATTGGCTGTTGGTTGAGGATGTTTTTCAATACGAAATGAGGGATGATGAAGTGGTAGAAAAATGCAAAATGATTATCAATGGCAAGGAGCATACAGTGGAACGGATCCTGAAGGATGGCATTAACTATATCAAAATTCGGGATGTGGCGGATGCCATCGGGTATGATGTTACCAGTAAGGGAAATGTTGCCGTGCTGACGAAGAAATGATAAGTATACTTGCAATTTTACATAGGTAAAATGTAAAATACAGATAAAGCCTCATCAATGACTTGGTGGGGCATCTGGATTCTTAGCTCAGTTGGTCAGAGCATCCGGCTCATAACCGGACGGTCCTCGGTTCAAGTCCGAGAGAATCCATTGAACGTACTCCGGTGTCCTTCGGGTCCGGGGGTCTTTTTATACAATGAAATTAGTACTAAGATAGGATGCCTGTAGTAGAGAGAATAGGGGTGGAGATTTACCACATTTTTTGTTTTGGAAAATAAAAAATATCCTGTATAATAGATATATTATTATATTTTAGGGGTGTTATTATGAATTATTTAGTCGAATATGATTTCAACAATTTTAATGAAACATTTGATTGCGTTCCTGGCGTACGGAATGGTGTGACATTTGACTTTTTAGATTGTAGAATTAAAATCAATACATTAGGAGAGTCACTTGCTTCTTTTTGGATAAATGGAGAGATTACTTCAATAGAAGAAGCAAAATCAAAATTAAATCAATGTATTAAATTACTATCATATATTTTTTCATTGCCATTTTATGAAAAGGGAAAAGAAGTATGCGAGACTCAAAACGTGTTAGAACAAAATAGCCTGCTTGGCAAGAATAATAAAGAGAGATTGATTTTAGTAGAAAAATATGTGCGTAAGCTTTCTTCGAGAAAAGATTTTTTTGAAGAAACCTTAGATTTAATTATTGTTGCTATAGATAATTTGTACAAGGATAGAGAAGAAGACGCTTTTATGTATTTTTTTAAAGTGATTGAAAGAATTGCGAAAGAGCATTATCACGTTTATGCGGAAAGACATCATAAAAAAAATATTCAGCGAGAAAATAAGAAAAAACTAAGGGAGTTTATTGATAATTATGCGCGCGATACTTTCCATATTGAGTTCACTAAAGACATGCTAGATGGAAAAACGGGTGAATTATATAAGGAACTAGAGAGAAGTTATTATGGGAATATTTATTCTAAAATTTCTCTTTTTATATCATTAAATAAATTTAATGGATATGATGCGGATTCGATTAGTCACATGGTGAAAACTCGCAATAAACTTGCGCATGGAGACTTAGTAGATAAAGAGATGTTTGAAGCATCGTTTGCACAATGTGAATATTTGGCGATGCAAATGTTTTCGAAATATTTTTTTCATGTAGAATATGAAAAAATACATATTAAGTCGCAAAGAACAAAAGGATTTGAACCATATAAAAAATAAAATGTTATAATAGAACCCTAGTATCCTTTGGATACAGGGGTTTTTATTACTATACCCTAATGGAGTACGCACCCCCATATTGTTCAATCATGATTTTCGCAAGTCTTGCATCTGGTTTTGTAATCTTCACAGGAAATTCCAATTTCTTTTCATAAATCCACATTTATTTACACTCCTTTCCTGCCAGAGAAAAATTGGCATCGTTCTGCCAAGGCCATGGATTTTCCATCCACTGCCAAGCCTGTGTATTGGCGGCATAGCTGCGGAAGGAGCAAAGAGGCCCAAATGTCTCCTCGTATTTCATACGAACCGTGTCAGCGGCAGTGATGACCTGATTGTATGCTGCAATGGCATCGCTGTCATCGGGGTGCGTATTCAGAAAAAGCCCCAAGTCTACAGCAATAAAGTCAAGCTCCATCAAGGATTTCAATAATTCCTCCTGATTCATACCTCTGCCCCCCTTCCGAAACGATAAAGATTCCAGCCGGAGCAATAGGGGATAGCCAGATCGGCAAAGACCGTGCCGCAGATAAGGCTTTGCTCAGCCTCCATCGGTGCTTCATAGGGCTGGAAGGGCACCATAGCCTGCGCCGGCCCAATTTGCTCCAGCACGCAGGCGTTGCAATTTCCTATCATGGTAGCCGGTGTCAGCGTGGCGGAAGCGGTCTCTGTGTTGTTTTGTCTGCAATGCTGATTACAGGCGAAGTTTCTGCACATTTCTCTCATGCGTGTTTCCTCCTTTTGGCATTTACAATATTTATACTATGGAAAAAGTCGATTATGGTGCGAAGGGATTTCCGAAAAAGAAAAATGGCAATGACAAAGGGCTCTTTCGAGTCCTCTGTCATTGCCGCGTAATAATCTAAATGACGGAGAGGGGAAGCAAGGAAGGGAGAGCTTCCGCCTCAGCCGATTTTCATTTTTTTGAGTTCTATTAGGAAATAGACATACCGAATACCAGACCTGCAATGATGATAGCACCGATTGCGATAGGGTCAAGGATTTTAACGATGAATTTGTATACAGGTGCAAGGGTGAATTTGAACTTGCCATAGGAGGTAGCTTCCTCTACGGAATTGTCTGTACCCCAAATCCAGCCAACGAATACAGTTGTAAAGAATGCACCCAGAGGCAGCAGCAGTCTGTCTGTCAGGTATTCCAGGAAGTCACCAAAGATAGGATAGCTGATACCGTCGCCAGAGATCCAGATACCCTTCAGGTTCATGTATGCCTGAGAAAGTGTATACATAACACCAATGATAAAGATAACGATGGATGCACCGAGCAGTGCTTTCTTTCGTTCGAATCCCTTTTCTTCTACCAGGAAAGCAATCGTACCTTCCAGAATGGAGGTGGAAGAAGTGATTGCAGCGAAGAACAGCAGGAAATAGAATACGGTACCAATCAGCTGGCCGCCGGGAATAGCCATGAATACGCCTGCCAGTGTAGCAAACCCAAAGCCGCCGCCCATACCGGGAGCAATACCTGTCGCAAATACAGCGGGGATAATCATGAAGCCTGCAAACAGAGCAACCAGAGTGTCCAATGTACAAACGATAGCCGTGTTGGAAATCAGGTTATCTTCATTGGAGAGGTAGGAAGCGTATGTCATCATAACGCCCATGCCAAGGGAGAGGGAGAAGAATGCCTGCCCCAGAGCGGTCAGGATTGCAACGCCGTTGATAGTGGAGAAATCAACATTCAGCATGTATTTCAGACCATCATCTGCACCGGGAAGAGTACAGGAACGAATCATCAGAGCAATTAGCATGATGAACAGCAGGGGCATCAGAAGCTTAGACATTTTTTCGATACCGGCTGTGCCGTGGCTGATGATATATGCCGTTAAGAACAAGAAGATGAAGGGGAAGATGACAGCGCCCTGCAAAGGGAATGTGCCGTCTGCGCCCAGCAGATTATTCAGGAAGTAAGCTGTAGGGTCAGCCCAGATGGTTTTTACATCTACTATGTAGGCAACGATATATTTCATCGCCCAGCCGCCAACCTGACAGTAGTAGCAAAGGATGATGAAGCCTGTCAGAACACCAAGGCCGCCAACCCAGGACCATTTTGCGTTTAATTCACGCATAGCGCCAACTGCATTTTTGTGTGTTTTACGTCCAACCGTAAATTCTGCCATCATAACGGTTGTACCAACCAGAGCAACGATAATCAGATAGATAATCAAGAAGGCACCACCGCCGCAGAAATAAGCCTTACCGGGGAATTTCCAGATGTTGCCCAGACCTACAGCAGAGCCTGCTGCAGATAGGATGAAGCCTAGCTTCGAACCAAATTGACCACGATTTTCAGCTGATGTAGACATAAGTATTCCTCCTTTACAGATAAACGATAGATTTGAAGCCCTATTGTTTCGCTGGATGAGATGCAAGAATACTGAAACGACATAAAACGCATAATGGATACATATAATGGCCTTCTTTCCAGACATCCTTTTCTCAGTCCCTCTTCTAAGTTGTATGATGTCTGATAGGGAATCTTTCCTGATAAAGAAGAAAATGTATGCAGTTCCAATATCTTACAAATTTATCCTAAGGCTAGAATAGCGGAAAATCATGTAAATTTCCATAAAAAAACCGTTAAGATTTAGGCGTGTTTCTCTTAATGTCAATAGCAAAAATGAAATGTGATTGTATAGTATGAATAAAAGGACAGTATACATAATGGCGTTTCACCTATAAAAATGCTAAATTATGGGCAAAAAAAGAGGACGAAGGGGGAGCCTTCGTCCTTTTTATCATATCGTTTATGCAACAGTATGCTTTTATGTTTCTTTTTAAGAAATATTTTCTTTTTGAGAAATTTTTGAATTAGGAAATAGACATACCGAATACCAGACCTGCAATGATGATAACACCGATTGCGATAGGGTCAACGATTTTTACCATGAATTTGTAAACAGGTGCCAGGGAGAATTTGAATCTGCCGTGAGAAGTAGCTTCCTCTACGGATTTTTCAGGGCTCCAAACCCAACCAACACAAATTACGGAGAACAGTGCGCCCAGAGGCAGCAGCAGTCTGTCTGTCAGGTATTCCAGGAAGTCGCCGAAGATGGGGTATTCGATACCGTTCTTGGAAACCCAGATACCCTTGATGTTCATGTAAACCTGAGACAGTGTGTAGAATACGCCGATGATGAATACAACAACGGATGTACCAAGCAGTGCATGGTTTCTCTTAAGACCTTTTTCCTCAATCAGGAATGCAATCGTACCTTCCATGATGGAAGTAGAGGAGGTTACTGCTGCGAAGAACAGCAGGAAGTAGAACAAGAGACCGAACAGTGTACCGCCGGGGATTGCTTCAAATACGCCTGCCAGTGTTGCGAATGCGAAGCCGCCGCCCATACCGGGGTCGATGCCTGTAGCGAATACAGCGGGGATAATCATGAAGCCTGCGAACAGAGCAACCAGAGTATCCAGTACGCAAACGATACCGGTGTTGGAAATCAGGTTATCTTCATCAGACAGATAGGAAGCGTATGTAACCATGATACCCATACCAAGAGAGAGCGAGAAGAATGCCTGACCCAGAGCAACCAGAATAGCGTTGCTGTTGATAGTAGAGAAATCAACATTCAGCATGTATTTCAGACCTGCGTCAGCGCCGGGCAGTGTGCAGGAGCGAATCATCAGACCAATCAGCAGTACAAACAGTAAGGGCATCAGAACCTTGGACATCTTTTCGATACCTGCTGTACCGTGACTCAGAATGAAGGCTGTCAGGAACAGGAAAATCAGAGGGAAAATAATAGCACCCTGCAGAGGGAAGCCGTTTGCGCCCAGCATGCCAAGGAAGTAAGCCGTAGGATCAGCGTATACCATCTTTGCTTCTGCAATGTAAGCGTAGATGTATTTCATAGTCCAGCCGCCAACCTGACAATAGTAACAAAGGATGATGAAGCCTGTCAGAACGCCGAGACCGCCTGCAAAGCCCCATTTCTGGCTGATGGCGCGGAAGGAACCGAGTGCATTTTTGTGTGCGTTACGACCTACCGTAAATTCTGCCATCATAACTGTGGTACCGATCAGAGCAACCATGATGATGTAAACCAACAGGAAAGCACCGCCGCCGCAATTATACGCTTTGCCGGGGAACTTCCAGATGTTACCCAGACCTACAGCAGAACCTGCTGCGGACAGGATAAAGCCTAGCTTTGAACCAAATTGACCGCGATTTTCAGTTGTAGACATAAGTATTCCTCCTTACGTTAAGAAAATAATGAATGATAGCCGGAGTAGAAAGAACCTCCTGTTATGAAAAATTTCTTCCTGAGAAATTTTTCTGCCGCCGTAATTCCCTCCCTCCGATTTCCTTGCCTGTAAAAAAAGACATTGGAAATAAAAATTACTGCGGCGATTTGTAGTAACCTTATTCTACCGTATAATTTGCTTAATTTCAATAAAAAAATTAAAAAAATACAATATTTTTTGTTGAAATGTTTGTATTTAAATAAATACAACGCTAAGAAACGGAAAAATCAAGAAAAAGATGGCATTTATTTACAATCGATTTTTTACATAAAATGGAAAATATTAACAAGAAGTTTATACTATAGATGGAAATAATTAGGATGTTGAAAGAGAGAAAACTGTCACATTCTTGTCACATGTCAGAACAAAAACACCTCGTAAAAAGAAACACACCAAGAGAAATTCTCTTGGTGTGAAACAGATTTCGGTATGCCGTTAAGGGTTCTTTTCGTCAAAAAGCTTGTAATATTGCCAGTTTATCAAGCGTTGCAGCGTTTTCTGCTGTTCTTCGGAAATTTCTGTTTTGTAGGTTCCGTTTGCATCAACATAGATATTTTTTGCACAAACAGGCAATTCTCTGCGTAACTGATTATTTTCATGCTGCAAAGGGGATTCATAGTCGGACAAGAATAACTCCAGCACAGCAGAGCCGAGGAACTGCGAGCTGATGAGTCCGTCCTCCGGCAGGCCGATTTCCGCTGCCGTTTTTGTATTTTCGAGTGCTTTTGCGCTTTCGTTTTGCCAGATGAGGTAGGGTGTTTCGTAAACGGCAAGCTGTTCCTCCGGCGAGCCGTTGGCATCAATGGGGTAATCCAGCAGGTCGAAAAACTCCATCCCGTTGGAAAAACCGGGCAGGTGGTCGCCAAAATAAACCAGAACAATGGGCTCATCGGAGTCTTCTGCATATTCCTTCAAACGCCCGATTTGCTCATCCGCATCCCCAATTCCTTGGAAATACTGCGTCAGCAGGTCTGTCTGCGTTTCGTTCAGCTCGATATCGCTGGAGAAGTTCTGCTCCAGTGTGCCGTATTTTTTCTCATAAGGTCCATGGTTCTGAATTGTTACCGTAAAGGAAAACAGCGGCGTATCCGTCTCCTGGATGTGCGTATCCAGTGTTTCGATGATTTTATCCATTGTTGCCGTTTCGTTCACATAGCCGCCGTAGCCCTGCGTCGCAAGGTCGAAGGAATCCTCTAAGAAATAGGAGGATGCAAACCCCAGATCGGGATATACATTCTGGCGGTTATAAAACCACGCATAGCCGGGGTGAATGGAAAGCGTTTCATAGCCAAGCTTTTGCAGCTGACGGGGCATGCCGTCAAAATCGCTGTGGATAAAGCTGTAGGAGGGCAAAGAACTGCCGAGATACCGTGTTGCACAGCCTGTCAGCACATCATATTCCGTATTGGAGGTGCCGCCGCCGAAGTTCGGCACAACGATATGCCCGCTGATGGTGCCTTCCTCTGCGCAGATTTCCTTCCAGTTTTTCATCGGGTCGCGGTAGCCCGTAAAATCCAGATGCGCATTTTCGCTCAGGTCGGAAAATGCTTCGCCCATAATCATAATGATGTGCGGACGCTTTTCTGTGCTGACAGGGGGTGTCCAATCGGTGTCCTCCAGTGTCTGTATGTCCGCCGCAGTATACCCTTCGGGTGCCTTGACCTGCATGATGTTGAACTGATGCAGGAAGGAATAAATCATACCGCGTGTGTTGTATTGGTTCACCTGAAAATAAGGATTGTCCACAGTCGGGTAGCTGTCATACAGCGTTTGATTCGCATACCAGAGGTGATTTGCCCCAAAGCCGCAGGCAAGCACAAGCACAAGACCCAGAATCCGCGGCAGAGGCGGCAGTACAACAGCCTTCGATTTCAGAAAGCTGCATACCGGAAGTGCCGCGAATACAATCAGCATGACCCCAATCAGCACCAGCTGATAAACGGGGAAGGTTTTCAGAATGGCGATGACCTCCTTTGCTAGGGTCAGATCCGTCGGCAGAAGCGGCTCCTGCCGCATGGAAACCTTCACACGATCAACAACCGCAAAGAATATCAGCACAATCCCGACCAAACTGCATGAAAAGCCGATTTTTCTGGTCAGAAAGAAAAACAGCAGTAATGCCAGCAGCACCGGCAGAATATTCAGCAGCAGCATTGTGGGCGCATGCAGAATGTTCCGGCCGACATATAAAATCTTCGTTGTGGTGATGAGATAAACAATGCCCGTGATGAAAACGGCGGCGCAGAGAAGTGTGAGTGCGATGCCGGCGGGCGTGGAAAGAAATTTTTTTGCTTTATTAAGGAAAGAAGTCCTTTCGGGAGTCTGTTCCTTCATGTGGATACCTCCTTTTTGTTCTTGTATCTTTTTATCCCTATAAATACGGATTATACGAGAAAATGTCGAAAATGTAAAGGAAAGTGGCTCGTTGTGTTTTTTCGGCAGTACAAAAACCGTTGAAAAATTAAGAAAATTGTCTCTTTTCAGGGCAGAGAAATGGTGTATAATAAAAATAGTATTGTTTCAAGTATCGGAAAAAACAGGAAATTTCCTGAAAAACATCAGAGATTCGGCTTTTCTATATTGTCAGAACTTGGCAGATTTGCTATAATCATAGGGTTATGAAGAATTTTATGCGAAAAGAACTCTGAAAAAGAGGAGAATAAAAACCATGGGTGAAAAGAGAGAATACAGAAGACGGCGCAGACCTCCCGAGGATATGGAGCTGCAGCAGCGGCAGGTACGCCGCAGGCAGACGCAGGAGTCACACAGACAGCCACACAGGCACAGAAGTGTGCAGGAAGAACAGCCGTATATCGACCCGCATCGGGTGGCGCAGGGCAGAAGAATGTCCCGCAGAAAGGCAGAGCGGAAGAAACGGCGGCGCAGAAATATTCTGGTAGTGATTTTGCTGCTGCTGCTTCTGGTAGCGGCGTATGCCGGCGCGAAAATCTGGGTTGCGGTGCAGCAATGGGAAAACAAAGCGGAAAAATCCGATTTTACAACATCGGATGCGACCGACCCCGAGGAGGATGAAATCATCAATGTTGCCGTTTTTGGTACGGATGAGGATGGTGTCCGCGCGGATGTAAATATGGTCGCAAGCTTTAATACCGGCACGAAGGAGCTGCATTTTATCTCTGTTCCCAGAGATTCCAAGGTCATCATGACAAAGGAAATGACCGATTATCTGGAAAGCAAAAATGCCTATGTCCCAGAACAGAACGGTGTTTACGGGCAATGCAAGCTGACAGAGCTGCATGCCTATGCAGGCGAAAATAACCGCTGTGCATTCTCCGTTGCCATGCTGGAGGAAATCCTCGGCATGAAGATGGATTATTATGTGAAGGTTGATTTGTCTGCCTTCCGCCAGATTGTCGATGCCGTCGGCGGCGTGGATTTTAATGTAGAAGAAAGATTGTATTATGTAGACCCTTATCAGGATTTGTATATCGACCTGTACCCCGGAATGCAGCATTTGGATGGGGATAAGGCAGAGCAGCTGGTTCGTTTCAGAGACGGCTATGTGCAGAAGGATTTGAAGCGTATCGAGGTGCAGCAGCAGTTCATTCAGGCGTTGATTGAAAAGGTATGCAGCTCGGATACCCTGATGCGGAATCTGAACGATCTGGTAAAGGTTGCGCTGGATTGCACCGAAAGCAATATTTCCGTGTCCGAAGCGCTGAAGTATGTGAAATATGTGAAGGCGTTAGACCCTGCAAAGATTACCAGTGATACCGTTCCTTATCTGGGTAATCCCGGAAGATATGTCGAGCTGGATGAGGATGGCATTAAGGAATTGGTGAATGAGCGTATTTACGGTATTCAGCCTGCGCAGGATAACGAAAATTCCTTTGATGAAGAAAATCAGCTGAATGAGGATATATAAAAGACAGACGAGTGAGGGATTCCATGAGCAGAACAAGAAAACACCCGAAAAGAAGAAAGCCATTCCATCCGGTGAAAACCTTTTTCAAGGTGATGCTTTCTATCGTAATGGTATTCGTGGTTTTGGCAGGCGGTGCCTGCTTCGCCTATCATAAGGTAACGGGAGAGTGGCCCTTTGGCGGTGATACGATTGCCAAGGATGCAGATGAAACCAGTATGCTGGATGCCCTTTTGGGTAGAAATATGAAGCTGAATGTGGCAGTGTTCGGCGTAGATGCGGACGGCACCAGAACGGATGTTGCCTTTGTCGTGCATTATGACAGCTCTCAGGAAAGCCTGAGCCTGCTTTCTATTCCGAGAGATACACGTGTGGATGTCTGCCCCGATGTAGAGCAGCTTCTGGGCAAAAGATACGGTGTCATGAAGTTTAACGCAGTGCATGCCGTCGGCGGCAAGGAATATGGCCCACAGGCGGCAGTGCTGCAGCTGGAGGATATGCTGGGGATTAAGATTGACCATTATGTAAAGGTTGATTTTAACGCGCTGGTAGAAATCGTCGATGCCGTTGGCGGCGTTGAGGTAGATGTGCCGCAGGATATGAAATGGGATATGAGCGATACCGGTGATATCAAGATTGACCTGAAAAAAGGTCTGCAAACGCTGGATGGCAATAAGGCATTGCAGTTGGTTCGTTTCCGTAAGGGCTATGCCAACGGCGATGTCGGGCGTATTCAGGTGCAGCAGCTGTTCTTAAAGGCGTTGGCAACAAAGGTGCTGAGTACGGAAAGCATTGTGAAAAACCTTGGGGACTATATCAAGGTGATGTATAAATATGTAGATACGGATGTAAGCCTTTCCGATGCACTGAAATATGCAAACTATATCACCAAGATTGATATGAGCAAAATGACGATGGAAACTCTGCCCGGTGTCGGTCAGTATATCAGCGGTGTGTCCTACTTTATCCATGACCCTGCCGAAACGACAGAGGTGGTGGATCGCCTGTTTTATAATGTAGCCCCTGTCAGCAAGACAGATAGCGACAGCAGCAACAGCAAGGACCTGACCATTGAGGTTTCCAACGGCGGCACAGTAGCAGGTCTGGCAGCACGGTTTACGGAGCTTTTGAAGAACGAAGGCTATACTGTGACAGAGCCGACGAACTATACCGGCGAAAAGCTCGGCTATACCCGTATTCTGGTAAAGAATGAGGGTGTTGGGCAGGATTTGGTCAGCTATTTTAAGGATGCCAGAGTAGAGGTTCTGCCGAATGCAGTCGGCAGTGCAGATATCCGCATTGTTCTTGGCACCAATGAGCAGTAAGAGGCTGCGGAAAGAATAGGAGAATCAATATGGATTATAAAATGCTTTTTATCCGTGCGATAAAATCAGGCTGCCTGTGCAGTGTGCTTTATCATGGATTTATGCTGATTACGGGCATGGCAATCAGCCTCAGACAGGTTGTTACATTTACAGTGGTCTTTATCCTGTTGTATTTCCTGTGGCTGGTTTTGGTAAGTAAAAAGAATAGATAATAAGAAGAACCGAGGAAGGGAATTTTATTCGATCCTCGGTTCTTTCTGTTTAAGCAAGTCAAAAGCTCATTTTGACTTAAATTGACTTAAAGTTATTTCAGCCCAAGGCTGATGAGAAGGCTTCGGTCAACCCGCCGCATCATGGTATCATCCAGACAGCAAAGCTTTTCCCGCAGGCGCTGCTTGTCAATCGTGCGAATCTGCTCCAGCAGCACAACGGAATCCTTCGGCAGTGCGTATACTGCGGAGGAAAGCGCGATGTGCGTCGGCAGCTTCGCCTTGTTCATCTGAGAGGTGATGGCGGCGCAGATTACTGTCGGGCTGTATTTGTTCCCGATATCATTCTGCACGATTAAAACGGGGCGGATGCCGCCCTGCTCGCTGCCCACCACAGGGCTGAGGTCTGCAAAAAATATATCTCCTCGTCTGACAATCATGTTCTCACACTCCGCTGTTTGGTCTGGTCAGCGGCGGAAGAATAATATGTAAGTGGATGCCCTTCCTGCTGACTGTTTTCAGTATGGACAAAAACAGGGGTGTTTATTCCGCGATTCGGAAGGTATCGGCATCGAATTGCGGATGAAAGGTAAATTCGTGATAGTCCATTCGGTAGCGCTCCTTGTCATCTGCATCATAAATGACAAAACGGACGGGCAGCAGGCTTTCACGGTCAATCCAGAGCTTTTCTGTGGCAAGTCCGTCATCGTTGCCGGGAATGACAGCCTCCAGCACGATGCACTTGGAGGAATCAAACGAAGCCGTTTCCACGCTGACCCCCTCCGATTGCATATAGTTTTTGATAAACTGCCCCAGAAACAGCTCACTGCGGTGCTGTGATTCGGGCACATCTCGGATGATGCAGTCATTCACTCTGGGGTTGTACTGACAGATGCGGTCGCCGTCAAAAACGGTGTAGTTGCCGGCAACGGTCTCCGGTGCGGTCAGCTCCAAGCGATATTCCCCCGTGGATTTGTAGTATTGCTTGGTCTCATAGATCTTTTCGCCGTTTTCTGTCTGGCGGATGAGCGTTGCCGTGCAAGCATAGCCCTCCATTTCGGCAAGCTGCTGTTGGATTTCCTCAAGCTCCGTCAGGTTTTTCTCCCGACTGCACGCACAGACGGCAAAAAGCAGAACGAAGGAAAGAAAAAGTGAGAAAAATCGTTTCATGGCCTTTCTCCTTCAAAATTGGGTTCCCTTCAATTTATGATTTCTGTCGGCGGAATAGTCGCGGAGGGCGGAGTTTTTGCACCTTGCGGTAAAATAAGTTTTGGCGTTGCTTGGGGAGATATGGTATCATTTGCATGAGCGAAGTGAGAGAACAATCGTAGTTTGTAACGGAGGTATTTGCGATGAACGGAATTAAGATTGAGTTATTGGTGATTGCAATAATACTTTTAGGAATTGCTGTGACAACAAATAATTTTTGGGGATATGTCCTAGGTGTTCTTGGATTTGGCGTCGCTGTAGTTGGCTGTTTTCTAAAAGATAATCACTGATAACTTCTTGTTTGAAAAATTGAGAAAACGTAATATTGAACAAAAAAGAAATGCACAGTTCTTAGCTTATCGTGAACTGTGCATTTTTGTAAATAAATACTTTTAATTAGCCGATTACGGCATCCTCTGCT
>OGJH01000242.1_pt1 | contig 70351 bp, 65 predicted proteins | sample 1572021 | NCBI WGS metagenome assembly OGJH01 (sample SAMEA2582098, study PRJEB24529) | metagenome | biome: Human gut stool | place: China | collected 2011
ATGCCCCACAGGGGCATTTTCTTTACGGTCGGCTTCAAATCCCTTCGGATTCTAAACAGACCAAAAAAAGACACCCCGTAGGGTGTCACACTTTCATCTTATCACTACTTCTGCCCGAAGTACTTTGTACAGACCTAAACTTTCCGCCTCGCTTGTTGCGTCCTGTGCATAACTATGCCTCCATAAACGCTCCTCCCTAAAAATGCCCCACAGGGGCATTTTCTTTACGGTCGGCTTCAAATCCCTTCGGATTCTAAGCAGACCAAAAAAAGACACCCCGTAGGGTGTCCTTTTTTGGCCTGCCCGAAGGGATTTGAACCCCCATTCTCCGGAATCGGAATCCGTTGCGTTATCCAATTGCGCCACGGGCAGATGTATGCGGCAGGATATTTTGCCTGCCGTTTTTCATTTTTAATTCGCATAATCTTTTATCTGAAAATCAACTGCAAAAACTGCTGTGCAACAGTTTTCAGCTTACATTATGCGGTTATTATACAACAATTTTTTACTTTAAGCAAGGGAAATTTGTCGCTCCTTTCGACTGTAAGGCGATCATTCTGCCATACTTTCGAGTTCTTCCCAGATTTCGTACTGCTCCTCCTGCTGTTTTTGCAAATCCTCGAGATGTTTTGAAAGCTCCATAAGCTTTTCATAATCTGCGGCAACTTCCTCGCTTGAAAGCAACTCCTGCGTTTTGGCAATTTCTTCGTCAAGTCGCTCAATTTCAGCCTCTGCCTTTTTAAGCTTAGTCTGTCTTTTGCGTTCTTCACTCTGCTTTTGCTTTTGCAAAAAGTAATCATTCTGCGTCTTTTCTTTTTTATCTTTCTTATTCTCAGTCGGAACAGCACCCGATTTTTCGGCTGTGGTGCGTTCAAGATAATAATCGTAATTACCGAGATATTCCTTTACTCCGTTATTTGTAAGGAGTAAAATTCTGTCGGCAATTTTATTTATAAAATAACGGTCGTGGCTGACAATCAGCATTGTACCGCTGTAGTCAAGCAAAGTTTTTTCAAGTTCTTCCCGTGATGATGCGTCAAGGTGGTTTGTCGGCTCATCGAGCAGCAAAAAGTTACTGCCCTTTAGCATTAGTTTCAAGAGAGAAACTCTCGCCCTCTCGCCGCCGCTCATTTTTGAAAGCGGTTTAAACACTTCGTCACCTTTGAACAGGAATGACGCAAGGGCACTTCTGACTTCGGTCTGCGTCATATTCGGGAAGGTGTCCCACACTTCATCAAGTGCGGTTTTTGACAGGTCAAGATTCTGCTGCATCTGATCAAAGTAACCGATTTCAACATTTGCACCGTAGTCATATTCACCGCAGTTCATAGGAGTTTTGCCCGTTAAAATTCTGAACAGCGTTGTTTTACCGCAACCGTTGCCGCCGATAATGAACACTCTCTCGCCTTTTCTGATATGTATATCAACATTTTTGAAAAGCTGTTTGTTGTCAAACGACTTGGCAAGATTTTTACAGATTAAAACATCGTTGCCGCTTTCACATCTCGGCTCAAAATGCATACGCATTGTTTCAAGCTCGCTTTCGGGGGCAACAAGCCCGTCTTTGATTCTGTCAGCCTCTTTCTGCTTACTTGCGGCTGTGATAAAGTTGTGAGCCTGTCCCCAGCGTTTTTGCTGTTCAACAATGCCCTCAATACGCTTTATCTCCTTTAAATCGTGTTCATATTTATTTTTAAGCGACTCGTTCACCGATTCTTTTTTCTTGACAAATTCAGAATATGAGCCCTTATAAACCATAGCACGGTTGTGTTCAAGTTCAATCGTCTTGTTGGTTACATTATCAAGAAAATAACGGTCATGGCTGATGATAATCATTGCGCCCTTGAAATCTCTCAAAAAGCCTTCAAGCCATGCGATTGCGTCAATGTCAAGGTGGTTTGTCGGCTCGTCAAGGAGGAGCATATTGCTCTGCGACAGCAACAGCTTTGCAAGGCAGAGCTTTGAACGCTGACCGCCGCTTAAATTGCCGACAGGCATTGTAAAGTCATTTTCGGAAAATCCGAGTCCTAAAAGTGCGGAACGGGTTCTGCTTTTATAGGTCAAACCGCCTGCTCTTTCAAACTGTTCAATAAGCATGGTCTGCCTTTCAACAAGCTCGTCAAGATTTCCCGACTTTTTGTCAATCTGATGTGCAAGTGCGGAAATTTCGGTTTCCATATCCGAAAGATGGTCGAATACGGAAAGCAGCTCGTGATACACATCTGCCCTCGGATTGTTGCAGGCATGCTGTTCCATATATCCCGGACGGACATTTTTTGAAAAGGTAACAGTTCCCGAAACGGGGCTGATTTCGCCGTTGAGTATCTTAAAGAGAGTTGTTTTACCGACTCCGTTAGCTCCGATAAAGCCCACCTTATCTCTTTCTTCAACATCAAACGAAACATCGGTAAAAAGGTTTCTTTCGATAAAAGTCATTGTAAGATTTCTTACTGATAATGCCGGCAAAACATACACTCCCTTTCAAATTCGTTACCCCCTATTGTACATTAAAATCGACAAAAGAGCAATACAAAATTGAAAATATGCCATAGGTTTACAAGGGCATAAGACACAATTCCGACCGTTAAAAGCATTTCAGCCGTTTTGCTCCTGCCGATTTCGGCAAGCTTATAAATCAATGCACAACCAAGAATAAGCACAAGCGGCAAAATTCCCTTGATTAACAATGTCAGCCAAAAGTTTTCAAGCACAGGCTGCATAACGGGGTTTGCCTCAACAAAATGTCCGCTGCCGATGAGTGCCTCTGTACAAATCCAGTCAACAATATTGAGAAAATAGAGTAAGCCGAGTTTGTAATAAAACGAACGGCTCTCGTGACCTTTTTCATTGACGATATTATTGACATCAGATTCATTTGCCGATTTCAAATTAAACACAACGGTTTTTTCAAGTCCGGTTTTTTCTGTCATACACAACACCTCAACGGTATTTTTTCCCGCAGAGAATGTTATATTCACACAAAAGAAAAGAGCCTCCCCTCGGAAGCTCAATTTGAAACGAATTATTCAAAGTTAATGTCGCCCTCATATTTCTTTTTGAAAAGCTCAAATACCTTGTTAAGAGTATCTTCATCGTCAATGCTGACATACTCCTCTGTATCTTCGTCAATCTGATTAATCTGAAGAATAACAACCTCGTCTGCATCTTCGTCATTTTCGATGAGAACAATGTACTCTGTACCCTCAAACTCGATTACATCAAGAAATTCAAATTCAACTTCCTGACCGTTTTCATCCTCAAGAGTAATGAGCATACCCTGATCTTCTTCGTTAATAAGCTCGTTTTTTGTATCTGCCATAGCGTATTCCTTTCCGAATGCGTTTAACGCCTCATTAAATAAACTAAGCTTAGTATAACCCAAAACATCGGCAAAATCAACACTTTATTGATATTTTACATTTAAAAGGTAAAAGCCAAAAACAGCTACGATTGCTCGCAGCTGTCCTTGGGTTTAGAAGTTTTGAAATTAACGTGAAAACCGTAGATATTTAAGTCAGTGTTTTCAGAATTAACCTACTTTGGCGTTACCTGTGTCGCCGAACATATTAAGTCTGAAAAGCTTGCTCTCGTCGTTCTTGTTTTCGCAAATAATACTTGCTTCTGCAATCCTGCCGCCTTCGATAAGTCTTGTAAGACCGACAAGCTGGCAAAGCTTGCTGCGGAGATTGAGTCTGTCGCCTTCGCTTGTAACGAGATATACATTGCCCTCGCAGGTATCGAGCACGGCGAGGAATTTGGTTACATCAACATTGTGTAAGCTAAGAATTGGTGTCATAAAATTTCCTCCATTCAATTCTTTAAAAATATAAAGTTTTGTTTTCGTGCGCCATTTACCATTTGGCAAAATCATGATCAATTTATCGACTATGTGATAATTCAATTTTACTCGAGTAAGGCTAATTGGAAATCAGCCGATAGTCAAGCGGACTATTTACTTGACAATTATTATTATAGTCAAACATTCGGAAAAGTCAACAATTTTAGCGATTAATTTTTGTTCACAAATACATTTAGGTGTCAGTTATGCACAATTAGTTGTCGTATTTTTTGTGCAATATGCTTTGTATTTGCTTTTATAGAAATATAGTTTTAACACAAGCATAACATTTGATTGTGTAAATTCAACAACTTGTTTCTTTTTCAGCATTATATAACTGCTGTTTTTTACAAACTTAATTTAACAGGCATATTGAGATTTTGCTCATTTTAAGTTATAATCTATGTTATGAAGGCTGATATCAAAAAGGATTCAGGATTGCTCCGAATTAAATTTTCAATAAAAGCAATCATACAAATAAGAAAGGAATCATGAAATGCTTAACGATTTTTACAAACAGTTCAAAAGCGGAACAGACATACGAGGAGTTGCAAGCGAGGGTGTTGAGGGACAAAGTGTAAACCTTACCGACGATGTTGTTGCCGATATGGCAGACGGCTTTGTGCTTTGGCTTTCTAAAAAAGTTTCAAAAAAGCCGAGCGAGCTCAAAATCTCTGTCGGCCGTGACAGCCGTATTTCGGGACCGCATATAATGAAAATCACAACCGAGCGTTTTAAGCGTTGCGGTGCAGAAGTTCTCTGCTGTCAGCTTGCGTCAACTCCGTCAATGTTTATGACAACCGTTGACCTCGGATGTGACGGTGCTCTTCAGATTACCGCAAGTCACCACCCGTTCAACAGAAACGGTCTTAAATTTTTCACCCGTGAGGGCGGTCTTGAGGGCAGTGACATTGAGGAAATTCTTCTCTACGCACAAAACGGTGAACATCCCGAAGAAAGCAACGGCGGAAATATTACGGATGTTGACTATATGAGCGACTACGCAAAGGGTCTTTGCGAGAAGATTAAAAAGGAAGTTAATGCAGAAGATTACGAGCATCCGCTCAAGGGCTTTAAGATTGTTGTTGACGCAGGCAACGGTGCAGGCGGATTTTATGCCGACAAGGTGCTTTCTGTTCTCGGAGCAGACACAACAGGCAGCCGTTATCTTGAACCTGACGGAATGTTCCCGAATCATGTGCCGAATCCCGAGGCTAAAGAGGCAATGGATTCAATCTGTGAGGCTGTCAGAGAATCGGGCGCAGACCTCGGCGTAATCTTTGATACAGATGTTGACCGTGGCGGTGCTGTTGACAGCAAGGGCAATGAAATCAATCGAAACAGACTTGTAGCCGTTGCGGCGGCAATTGCTCTTGAGGGCAATGACGGCGGTATGATTGTTACAGACTCAATCACATCAAGCGGTCTTAAACAATTTATTGAAAATGACCTCGGCGGAAAGCATTACCGCTATCGCAGAGGCTATAAGAATGTTATCGACAAGGCTCTTGAGCTCAACGCTCAGGGCATAAACTGCCCTCTTGCAATCGAAACATCGGGACATGCCGCAATGCGTGAAAACTACTTTCTTGATGACGGTGCATATCTCTGCACAAAAATTATTATCAAGGCTGCTCAGATGAGAAAAGAGGGCAAGGAGCTTGACGAGCTTACCGCCTCACTCAAAGAACCGCTTGAAAGCACAGAAATCAGATACAAAATTCTTGAAAAAGATTTCAGAGCCTGCGGTGAAAAAATTATTGCCGACCTTACAAAGTATGCCGAGGAGCAGGACGGCTGGTGTGTTGCCGATGATAACCGTGAGGGCGTCAGAGTTTCGTTTGACAGGGATAACGGTGACGGCTGGTTCTTGCTCAGACTTTCGGTACACGATCCGATTATGCCCCTCAATGTTGAAAGTGACAGCGAGGGCGGTGTAAAAATCATCTGCGACAAGCTTGGTGAATTTTTAAAGACTACAACAGGTCTTGACCTCTGATATCGGAATATTTTGCGTTTTTATTGATTTTTATTGTCGCAACTGTGGGTTGCAACCGAGAGTTGCGACAATGGAACCCGAAATGTATTGTTTTTTGGGGCAGGCAACCGATATAATTTTCTCACAAGGTAAAACCCTAAAGCAATATTTGAGGAGGAAATTTTATGAACATTGAAACTGCCAACAGACTTTTGCAGTACAGAAAAAAGATGAATCTAAGCCAGGAGGAGCTTGCCGCAAGAATAGGTGTAAGCCGTCAGGCTGTGTCAAAATGGGAGCGTGCAGAGGCATCGCCCGACACGGATAATCTTATTCTTCTTGCCGATATCTACGGTGTTTCGCTTGATGAATTGCTTAAAGGCGAAAAAGAATCCGAGGGTGAAACTCAGTCGGAAGAACCCGAAAATAATTCCGAAAATAATCCCGACAGCGACACAACATACAAAAAATCAGACAAGGTTTCGTTCAAACACGGAATCCATGTTGACTCAAAGGATGGTGATTCTGTTCACCTTAATTTCAGGGACGGAATCCATGTTAAAGATAAAGACGGTACAAAGGTTGATGTCGGCTGGAACGGAATCCATGTTGAGGAAAACGGCAAAACAAAAGTCTATACAGACGAAAACGGAAATGTTATGTATGATGAAAGCATTGAAGAGCATAAACATTCAAAGTCGCACCGTTTTTGGAAGCACTTTCCGTTTTGGTTGATTGCAGTTATCGGATTCCTCGTTTGGGGATTCAGCGGAGTGTTGCTCGGTTGGGTACTCAGCTGGGTATGCTTTCTGACAATTCCTCTCTATTACACACTTGTTGACGCAATCTACAAACGCAAGCCGAGTCATTTTGCTTATCCCCTGCTTGTCGTTATTGTGTATATGTTTTTCGGATTTCTCGACATCTGCGGCGGTTGGGCATTTGGTTGGATTGCATTTTTAACAATTCCGATTTACTATGAAATCTGCAAGCTTTTCAAAAGCGAAAGAAAAGATTCAGACGATTAAAATTGATTTAACACATACAAAAACACGGCAGTTTTTTATCAACTGCCGTGTTTTTATCATTACGGTATATTAAGGAATCATAATTGTATCGGTTGTGTCAAGCTGTGAAGTTCTCATTGCAGGCTTGCAGAGTTCAATCTGCCTGCCGTCTTTGATAAAGAGCGGAACTTCATTGAGAGCGACCTCAATATAATGAGTACCCTTGCTCATTTTTTCTGTTGTAACGCTTGTACCGCTGAGTTTTACAAAAGTCATGTTCTCGGGGAGATAAACATATCTTCCGCCTACATTCTGCTCATATACAGGGCAAATCATGCACTCGTCACCGAGCATAAGCTGTGTTTCACATTCACGGGCAATTTTATCATCGGGATAATCAAACGAGAGCGGTCTGAAAATCATATCATTTTCTTTGCTTGCCCTTTTGAATGTTCTGTAAAGGTACGGAATAAGTCTGTAACGAACCTCAACAATATCCTTGAAATCATCGCTGTTTTCAAAGCTGTAGCACTCCTGATTTCTTGTGCCGAGAGCGGCATGGTTACGCATAAGCGGAGTAAACACACCGAGTGCAAGGAAACGAAGAACAAGGTCACGGGTTGCGTTCTCGTTAAAGCCTCCGAGATCTGCACCGCAGTAAAGAAATCCGCACATATTTGCCGACGGGAGCATTTTGAGGTCAAGAAGAATATGTGACCACCAAGAGTGGTTATCACCGAACCAGATACCGCTTGAACGGTGAGCGCCTACATATGACGCACGGGAGAACATAAGAATTTTTTCTTTACCGAACTCCTCCGCAAAATATTCGCCGGCGGCTTTTGTCATATTAGCACCGTAAATGTTGTGAACCTGATCATGGCAAACCTGTTTGCCGTCAACTGTATGGTAAATGCTTGAATAATCCTCTGGACTGTTTGAAAGACCTGCGAATGTGTCCTTGAGCTCAAAGAATTTTGAAAGGTCAAGGTTCTGCCCTTTGAGAGAAGCCGCCTTATCAAGTGCTTTGTTAAGTCCTTTTACCGAATAGAAAATTGCAGGCTCGTTCATATCGTTCCAGAAGCCGTCAATTCCCATATCTGTGAGAATTTTATATTTTGAGCCGAACCACTTTCTTACATCCGGACGGAGAAAATCGGGAAAGCCAACGATACCGGGCCATACACCGCCCTCAAAATCCGTGCCATCCTCGTTTTTGCAGAAGTATCCGTTCTTTCTGCCCTCTTCATAGATATCGTAGCCGTTCTCCTTTTTAACGCCTGCGTCAATAATCGGAATGAGGTGGATTCCTTCTTCCCTTTTCTTTGAAACATAGTCCTTGAAATTCGGAAATTTTTCATCATCAACAGTAAAGTCCTTGTAACGCTCCATATAGTCGATGTCGAGATACACGCAGTCAAGCGGAATCCCTGCCTCGTTGTAACCGTCAACAACAGCGTCAACAGCTTCGGCATTGTGATAGCTCCAACGGCTCTGCTGATAGCCGAATGCCCAAAACGGCGGAACATAGCTTGTGCCGATTGATTTTCTGAATTCTTTTACGATTTCAAGCGGCTTTGTGCCGTCAATGTAATAGATATCAAAATCCGTGCCGTCAATTGTGATAACGGTTTTGTTTGTGGTTGTGTAGCCGATGTCCCAACGGATTTTTGACGGGAAGTCGATAAAAATACCAAAAGTTTTTGAACCGCTGAGCATAAGGAAATTGTGAGCGGCATAGAGGGATGACTTTGTTTCGGTGTGGAACGGGTCATCACTGCAAAAGCTGTTATACACCCAACCACGCTTGTTGATTCCTCTCGGAGCTTCGCCGAGACCGTAGACGATGTCGCTGTCAGCCATATCAAATTCAAAGACAAAATTTCCGTTTTCAAACTTGCCGCCGAGCGGAAATTCCGCAATAGGCAGAGAGTTAAATTTTTCAACAACAGCCTGCGTATCAATCGGGTTGCCCGATGTAAACTTTTTAATCATTAAAGCACTTCCTTCTTTATTAAAATTTTTCGATTTTTTCAAAGCGTTCTGCAAAATCTTGCCGACACGCACTTGCAATTTTAGTATAACATTAATTTTGATTATTGCAATGGCAAAATTTATTTTTGTATTATTTTATTTTTGCACATTAAAAAAGCACCTTTACGAGCTTGTAAAGGTGCAAATTTTATTCTTTTACGCTTTATCAGTCAAAAATATCATTCTTGCTTTCAGACTTTTCGTCTTGGTAAATTTTGAGGTTTCCCGTATCGTCACACACACCGAGAAAAACATCTTTGAGCCGTTTGCGGCTGTTGTCAAGCTGTTTTTTGAGCCATTCAAGATTAAAGCCCGATTCGGCAAGATTTTTCTTGAGAATTTTTCCGTCCGTAATAACCACGGACTCGGGTCGGGTTTGGTGAACAATGATTTTTAAATCATCCGGAGTTGCAGGGCGCTTTTTGTCCTTTGGCAGAACCGACAAATCGCCGTTCTGTTCAAGAAAAACCGTTTCGACATCATCAAGACTGAAATATCCCTTTTCACGCATTCGTGTAAGAAATTCGTTTATATCAATTTTTGCAACCGAAAAATTCTTTTTGTACAACTTTCCTCTGTCGAAAATCACAATCGACTTGCCTGTTAAAAATCTTCGTAACATTGTTGATTTTTGCGAAAGCCACGAACAAAGCATAACAATTATTACATAAACAATGAGTGCCGCAAGACACGCCCAAAAGTCTGACATTTCGGTTGTCGCCATCTCCGCTGCGATTGAACCGATTGTGATTCCGTTGATGTAGTCAAAAAGATTAAGGCTTGACATCTGCTTGTTGCCGATGAACTTTGACAGCAGGAACAATACTGTAATTGAAACGGGTGCCGTTATTAATGCACGCAAAAAGTCCATAATATCCCTCCGATAGGGTTATTATGGACTTTAAATTATTTTTTATTCTGCAAAATTACCAAGGCTTAACTGTGCCTGTGATTTCCGAAACGCTCTTGATTCCGTTTTTGTCGAGCCATTCGTTCATACCGTCGGCAATTTTAATAGGCGCATACGGATCTGTAAAAAGAACTGTACCGATTTGAAGTGCGGTTGCGCCTGCCATCATCATCTCAATTGCATCCTGCCAGCTTGAGATACCGCCCATACCGATAATCGGAATTTTAACTGCGTTTGCAACCTGCCAAACCATTCTTACTGCAACAGGGAAAATTGCAGGGCCGCTCATTCCGCCTGTGTTGTTGCGGATAATCGGTCTTCGTGAGTTGATGTCGATACGCATACCTGTGAGCGTGTTAATCATTGAAATTGCGTCCGCACCGTTTGCCTCTGCCGACTGTGCAATTGATGCAATGTCGGTAACATTTGGGCTGAGCTTTACGATAAGCGGCTTTTTGCAATACTTTTTGACAGCCGCAGTAATTGCACCTACTGATTCACAGCTTGTGCCGAACTGCACTCCGCCGCTCTTGACATTAGGGCATGAGATGTTGAGTTCAATCATATCAACATCGGTTTCGCTGAGTTTTTCAGCCATTGCACAATAATCTTCGGGAGTGTTGCCGGCAATGTTTGCAATGATAACCGTATTCTGCTTTTTGAGCCACGGCAAATCCTCATTGATAAAAACATCAACACCGGGGTTTTGAAGTCCTACTGCATTCAAAATGCCGGAAGGAGTTTCGGCTACTCTCGGAACAGGGTTGCCGTCACGGCGGGTAAGTGTGATACCCTTGCATGAAATACCGCCGAGCTTTTCAAGGGGATAAAGCTCTGAATATTCCATACCGAAACCGAATGTTCCCGATGCGGCAATGAGAGGATTGTTAAATTCCACTCCGCAAACTTTTACAGATAAATCAGCCATTGAAAACTACCTCCTCAGCATTAAATACGGGGCCGTTTTTGCAGACATGCTGCATAATTTCTTCACCGTTTTTTCTTACCTTTACTGCGCACACAAGGCATGCGCCCATTCCGCAGGCCATTCTCTCCTCAAGAGAAATCTGACACGGCTTGCCTGCCTCTTTGCAAACATCGGCAATAGCCTTTAGCATCGGGGTAGGACCGCATGCACAAACCTCGTCAACCTCAGCGATTTTTTCTTTGAGAACATCTGTTACAAAGCCGTGGATTCCCGCACTTCCGTCATCTGTTGTCAGCACAAGCTCTGCACCGGCTTTCTTGAAATCATCCTGAAGAATAATAAGGTCTTTGTTTCTGAAGCCTGTGATAACAAGCGGATTTTCACACTGCTTTGCTGTGTAGAGCATCGGAGGAACGCCTATACCGCCGCCAATAAGGCAATAACGCTTGCCTTTTTCAATCTTAAAGCCGTTGCCGAGAGGAGCGAGAATGTCAACGCTTTCGCCCTTTTTCATCTCGGACATAATTTTTGTTCCCTCACCCTTTACCTGATAAACAAGGCGGAGAACACCGTTTTCGCTGTCACAAACCGAAATAGGTCTGCGCAGAGTTTTTGAAGGCACATAAACATGGGCAAACTGTCCGCACTTTGCAAGCGGAGCAAGCTCGTCATTTTTTACCCTCATATCAAAAATGCCGTCTGCAATCTGTTCGTTTGACAAAAGTTCAAACTTCTGAACATCATACTTTTTCATAATATCATTCCTTTGGTTAGCTTTATTTATATAGAATCAATTCATAACAAATCAATTTTCAATCGGAGTGTCCCTGCACTGCGGACAAAAGTGAGCATCACATCGCCGTTAATCAACATATTCAAGTTCAACAGTCAGCACACCTAACTCATCCTTACGATAAACATAACAGCTTTCCGCAAGCCTTGGTGAATAACCGTTAATCTCATTAGCCTCTGAAACCCAGTTATAAAGATAACCGTCATTCATAATCCTGTCATACATATAATCGAAATCGGTGTTCTTATCAACAACAATGCTGAAATATTCATCTCCGTTTTTTGCAGCATTTGCAATAGCTTGGCTTACATCATCGGCATTATCGGGATCCGAAACAGTCGGGTACTTATAGTTAAAATAGTTGTACTTTTCAGCCGTACACTTTGGAACATAAAAATTACACCATGTACCAACGCTCAAATAAGTTTGTGAATTAAGCTCGGAATACTTATATGACAGCTTATGATCCTTGAGCATAAGGTCATCGGTTAGGTTAAAATAATCGTTTTCCGCATAATTATTTTCGCCGTCAGTATCATTCCATGTAACATCAATTTGGTACCAATCGCCGCCGATTTTTACACTGTTCCATGCGTGATTGTCTGAATCGGCTGTTCCCGAAAGTAATACGCAGTCAATATTCGCCTTGTTGCACAAAAGCTGAAAGGCTCTTGCGTAACCCTCACACACGGCTTTGCCGTCAACCAACGCACCGTAGGCATCGTTTTCGTTGCCCTCAATATTTTCTGTCTGTGCCGCCGCATCATCATATTTGCAGTTTTCAATTATATAGTTGTTAATATATTCTTCCCTTTCAAAATCATTGCCCGAGGGCAAATTCTTCAAAACAGAAGCAACGGCAATATTGAATTTTTTCTTGGCGGCTATAAGCTTATCATTTTGAACAGTATAATCAAGCTTTACGCTTGTTGTGTCACCATACGGAACAAAAAGACTTGACCCCTTGAGCCAAAAAGTTTCGGGATGGTCGTTTTTGTATGCTTCAACAGCCTGTGTAATCTGATAATCTGAAAGCGAGCCTGTTGTTGTAATGTTTGGTGCATACACGGTATCAACGCTCTTTGCAATTCTCATATACAGTTCTTTTACATAATCATCGGTAAGCGTGTCATAGGCATAATCGGTTTTTACATCTGCATAATCCTTGTCGTTTTCAACATCTTGTGCGCTCGGAGTTGTAACGGATTTTTCTATGATAGAGCTTCTCTTTGGTTCACTGCTTTCGGAATCATCCGTCAACGAACACGAACAGCCGAAAAATGCAACCGCACAGGTCATTAAACAAACTAAGGCAGTTTTATATATTTTCAAAGAATCATCTCAATTTTATTTTAAACTATTTATTCCGTATACGGAATACGGCAGCAGCCAAGGTTGACTGTCGCCGTATGGATTTGTCATGTTCTATTTTACTTTATTTTCGCCTTGCAGTCAATGTTATAATCAATCATGCAGCATTTAATTAATATATTCAAGTTGAAATGTTATCAAATTAGACTTTTCATCATAAAGCATATTGCAAGTATCATTCAACTTTGGTGAATCAGAGTTAATTTGGTTAGCCTTTGTAAGCCAATCATACATATATCCATTCCGCACCTCATCATACACATCATCGTAATTTACATTTTCATCTACTATAACTACGAAATACTCTTCTCCGTTCTTTGCCGCTTTTGCAATTGCTGTGCTGACATTATCGGAATCATCAAGATTAGATACTGTAGGATATTTATAATTATAACAATAGTTGTGATAATTGTATTTCTCAGCAGTACATTTTGGAACATAGAAGTTACACCAAGATTTCAAATTCAAAAAAGATTCTGCATCAATCTCCGAGTATTTTGGAGACAGCGTGCGCTCCTCATACATAAGACTGTCGGTAAGATTAAAGTACTCATGTGAATCATAAATAAAATCATCAACATCATCCCAAGTAACATCAATCTGATACCAATCTCCGCCAATCTTCACGCAATTCCATACATGATTGTCTGAGTCAACGATTCCCATAAGTTGTATGCAATCAATATCAGCCTTATTACACAAAATCTGAAATGCCTTTGAGTAACCCTCACATACTGCCTTACCATCAACAAACACACCGTAGGCATCGTTTTCATTGCCCTGAACCTCCTCAGATTCAGCCGCTTCCTCATCATAATCACAATTATTAATTATATAATTATGTATATATTCTTCTCTTTCACATTCAGTGCCATAAGGGACACTTTTGGAAATAGTATCAACTGCAGTATTAAACTCTTTTTTTGCAGTAACAAGTTTATCACCGCTTATAGTATATGTAAGCCAAATTCCTGTTTCATAATCAAAATTTTCGTATTCATAGTAACTTTTAAGCCAGAACACTTCAGGGTGGTCATTTTTATACGCTTCCACAGCCTGTGTTATTTGATATTCACCAAGATTCCCTTCAGCGTAAAATGACGGTTCATATTCGGAATCAATATTATCACTTATTTGATTGTACAGCTTTTTCACATAATCATCAGTAAGTGTGCTATAGGCATAATCTGTTTTTGGTTCATTATACACACACGGCTCTGTCGGTTTAGGTTTAGATGTTGTTTTTACACTTGTACTGCTTTTTTCGGAAGTAGTTACAGGTACACTCGATTCGTTGTTATCATCCTCAAGCAATGAACACAAACAGCCAAAAAATGCTACCGCACAGGTTATTAAACAAACTAAGGCAGTTTTATATATTTTCAAAAAATCATCTCAATTTTTGTTTTGGATTATTTATTTAATATACAGAATACGGCAGCAGTCAAAACTGACTGTCGCCGTATGGATTTGTCATGTTCTATTTTACTTTATTTTTGCCTTGCAGTCAATGCAAATTTGAGCATTAAACTACTTTCCCGTAACATGGGTATCACCGAAAGCCTCGGCATAAATATTGTTGTCGAGAATCATTCTTGAAACGGTAAAGAGGTTGTTACATCTGTTATTGAGTTCGTCAATATCATCCTTGCCCTTTGCACCCTTGAAAGCGGTGTATTCGCCTGTTGACGCATTGTATTTTCCGTTCTGGGAAATCCAGCTTCTGTCGGCAAACATAACGAACGGTTCTTTGTTTCCGAAAACATCCGTACCTGCCAACATTCTGCTGTCATATTCAAGACCGAGCATATTTGAAAGCGTGGGCAGAATATCAAGGCTTGAACAGTATGTGTCAACCTTGACAGGCTTTTTCATTGAACCGCTCCACAACAGCCATGCATTTTTGTACTGTTCAAAGGTTGTGTCAACCTTGTGACCCGCAAGTTCAGACACACCGTCAAATTCATCAAGCGAATACGGATAATGGTCATCCGTAAGGCAAATAAGGGTATTGTCAAGCTTGCCTGCTTTTTCAAGTCTTGCAAGAAGATATTCCATTGCCTTGTCAAGCTCAATGTTTGCGGCAAGATAGCCCTTGACCTCATCGCTGTATTTCAGGTCTTTTACAAGGTCTGCGTTGCGTTCGCTCATGGTGTTGTATGAATATCCGCCGTGACCGCTGACCGTCATATAATAAACGCTGAAGCTGTCTGAATTTATGTAATCGTCAACCGTTTTCTGCATCATCTTGAGGTCGGAATTCGGCCACACATTTTCACCGAGGTCAAGACCTTTTCCGATTGCAGAATAGTCATAGCCGATATTTGTAAGGTACTTGTCCCTGTCGTAGTAATCATAGGTGTGATTGTGGTAAGCGTTAACTGTTTTGCAGCCGAGTTTTCTGCTCTGCTCACCGAGTGCAAACGGGAAGCTTACATTATTTTCGGCTGACTTTGAAAAGCTCCACACACCGGATTTTGGAATCAAGCCTGTAAGATTTGCATATTCACCGTCGGTTGTGCTTACACCCCACGCAGGCGAATAGTAATTTTCAAATTGAAATCCCTCGTTGTACATCTTATAGAGCGTGGGAGTTAAGTCCTTGTCAATTGCATACTGCGAAAAGCTTTCGGCTGTAATGAAAATTATGTTGTAGCCCTTGAACATACCCGTGTATTCGTTGGTATAGCTCGGTTCTTCGCTGTCAAAATATTCATAAAGCGACCTTAACTCATCATTATTTGTACTCTTTGTAAGCTTTGAAAAATCAGCACTCATAATCTGAGCTTTCTGCTCTGTTTTTGTAGTTTCATCGGCAGTCGATTCTTTATTTTTCGGCTTGCTGTTTGTGCGTATATTTGCTTTGTAACCAAACATAAGGCGGCTGATGTCAAGCCTTTGCATTGTGTAAAGTCCGTAGCGTTCACACACGGCAACCTGTTGCAATTCACCATAATAAAGATTGTAGTTGCTCTTTGTGTCGGAAGAATCACGGTCAATGCCTACCGCAAGGACAGTTCCGATCTGAAAAACCACCGCAATCAAAAGTACAATCAGCTTACCCTTTAACTTTACTTTTGAAAAGTCAAACAGCTTTCCGCCGAAAATTATAAAGAAAGCAAGCGGAACAAAAAGTAAAACAACAAACACAATTCTGCTTGTTATCGCAGTCATAATCATATCAATTGAATTGAATGCCTGCCCTGCACCGCCGTTTGTAACGCTGCTTACAACAACCATTGTGCCGAAAACATTATAGTATATCATCTGCACACCGTACCATATCGTCAGCACAGCCGTGAGTACGGTTGCAATCCCTCTGTTTACCCCTCTGCGTTTTGAAAAAGAACACAACAAAACAAGTACCGCCGAAAGCACGATTGTGAACAGAAATGTGAAAGCAAAACCGCCGAGCACATCAAACCCCGACGCAATTTTAAGGTCGGTTTCAAGCCATAGAATCAAAAGCGGAAAGTACGCAAAAAATGCGACTCTCTTTGCAAAGCCATGACTTTTTTCAGGCTTTATGTAGTAGTCAAAATTTGAACTTCCGACTTTTACGGCAGGCTGTCCCACATAGTGATTTCTTCTTGAAAATCCGCTGTTTGTACCGTCTGAATATGTCATTTAATTCTCCTTTCTTTTTCAATGCAGTTATTAAGTAGATTATAAAACGAAAACACCGCCATTGCAATGACAAATTTAACCAAAATTCGCCCTATATGACACATTCGGACTTTTTATATATTGAAACAGTTGACATTTTGTAGTATAATTATAGTTTAATGAGAGGCTTGTGTGAAAAGCTATGCAGATTGCGGTTTTGAACAAGGCTTCTTAATTTATGTATTATTATGAAAAGGAAGATTTTTATGGCAAAGAAACAGTTTAAATCAGAGTCAAAAAGACTTCTCGACCTTATGATTAACTCAATTTATACTCACAAAGAAATTTTTCTTCGTGAGATTATTTCAAATGCAAGCGACGCTATCGACAAGCTTTGCTTCATTTCTCTTACCGATGACAAGGTCGGTCTTGACAGAGGCGATTTCAAAATCGTTTTAAAGCCCGACAAGGAAAGCCGTACTCTTACAATCACGGATAACGGTATCGGCATGAACAAGGATGACCTTGAAAACAACCTCGGCACAATCGCATCCTCAGGCTCACTCAAATTCAAGCAGAGTATGGAAGAAAAGCAGGACGACATTGACATTATCGGTCAGTTCGGCGTTGGTTTTTACTCGGCATTTATGGTTGCAAAGAAGATTACCGTAAACACAAAGAAGTACGGCGAGGATACGGCATATTGCTGGCAGTCAAGCGGTGCAGACGGCTACACAATCAGCGAGATTGAAAAGGAAAATGCCGGCACAGAGATTATTCTTGAAATCAAGGATAACACAGACGATGAAAACTATGACGAATTCCTTGAGCAGTACAGAATACAGGGACTTGTCAAGAAGTATTCCGACTACATCCGCTACCCGATTGTTATGGATATGACAAAGAGCAGAGTTAAGGAAAAAACCAAGGACAGCGACAAGCCCGAATATGAGGATTATACGGAAACCGTAACACTCAACAGTATGATTCCTCTTTGGCAGAGAAGAAAGAAAGATGTTACTCAGGAAGAATACGACAAGTTCTACAGCGAAAAATTTATGGCTATGGACAAGCCACTTAAAACTATCGTAACTTCTGTTGAAGGTGTTGTAACCTACAAGGCATTGCTCTTTATTCCGTCTGTTGCTCCTTATGACTACTACACAAAGGAATACAAAAAGGGACTTCAGCTTTATTCAAGCGGTGTGCTTATTATGGATAACTGCGAAGAGCTTTTGCCCGAGCACTTCCGTTTTGTAAAGGGTATTGTTGACAGCGCAGACCTTTCGCTCAACATTTCAAGAGAAATGCTCCAGCATGACCGTCACCTCATTACAATTGCTCAGAACATTGAAAAGAAGATTAAAAACGAGCTTACTTCAATGCTTCAGAATGACCGTGAGAATTATGAAAAATTCTTCAACGCATTCGGCAGACAGCTTAAATACGGTGTTGTTTCGGACTACGGTATGCACAAGGAAGAACTTCAGGATCTTATTATGTTCTATTCTTCAAGCGAGAAAAAGCTTGTTACGCTTTCGGAATATGTTGACAGAATGAAAGAAGACCAGAAGTTCATCTACTTTGCAACAGGCGAAAATGCCGCTGCAATCGACACACTTCCGCAGACAGAGCTTATCCGCTCAAAGGGTTACGAAATTCTTTACTGCACAGAGGAGATTGACGAGTTTACTCTACAGTCACTCATGACATACAAGGAAAAGAAATTCTGTTCGGCAATGAACGATGACCTCGGCATTGAAACCGAGGAAAATAAAGAGGATGAAGAAAACAAGGACGCACTTCTTACATTTGTTAAGGAAACACTCGGTGACAAGGTTGCAGAGGTTACCGCATCAAAGAAACTTGTTTCACATCCTGTTTGCCTTACGGCAAAGGGCGGCATTTCATTTGAAATGGAAAAGTATTTCAACTCAGTTCAGCCTGACGCAAATATGAAGGCTCAGCGTGTGCTTGAGCTTAACCTTTCACACCCTGCCGTTAAGAAGATGGAAGAATTTATCAAGAGCGATGTTGACAGAGCAAAGAAGTATGCCGAGGTTCTCTACAGTCAGGCGCTTCTAATCGCAGGACTTCCGCTTGAAAATCCGTCCGAATACACAGACCTTGTCTGCTCAATTATGTAAATTGTTGATTTGCGTTTGCCGCAAATCAAATGGCGATCACTGATCGCCGCTACTGTACGGCAATAACCGCCGATACAGGTGCAAATCACAAATCTCACACTAAACTAAACATTTTACACCCGATTTTCGACCAAAACGGAAATCGGGTGTTTTGTTTTTGCAGAAAATTGTGCAAAATCTTTTGCAATAATATTGATATAATTTTTGCATTGTGATACACTGATTTCAGTAAAAGTTTTTTCGGAGGCGGACTTGATGAAACATTACGATGAAAAGCAAATGCAGGAAAACATTCTCTATCTTGAGGCACTTTCGGAGCAGTATCCTAACATTCAGTCGGCGGCGGCAGAGATGATTAATCTTCACGCAATCCTTGATTTGCCGAAAGGTACGGAACATTTTCTTTCCGATATTCACGGTGAGCACGAGGCATTCAGACATATTCTCAACAACGCATCGGGTTCAATCAGAGAAAAGATTGACGACCTTTTTTCAAATACTCTCACATCCGAACAGCGTGCCGAGCTTGCAACGCTGATTTATTATCCAAAGGAAAAACTCAGTGTTTACAAAAGCGAAATAACCGACATTGAAGAATGGTACAGATTAACACTCATAAGATTGCTTGCAATCTGCCGACACATTTCTTCCAAATACACACGAAGTAAGGTTCGTAAAACTCTGCCAAAGCATTATGCCTACATCATTGAGGAGCTTATGTTCGGTGATTCAGGCAAAAAAGACCGTGAAACCTACCACGAAAATATTCTGCACACAATTATTGAGGCAGGACAAGCCGATGTTTTCATACTCTCGCTTTGTGACACGATAAAAAGACTTATTGTTGACAAGCTCCACATTGTCGGCGACATTTTCGACAGAGGTGCAAGACCTGACATTGTGCTTGACGACCTTATGATGCACCACGGTGTTGACATTCAGTGGGGCAATCACGATATTCTTTGGATGGGTGCGGCATCGGGCAGTATGGCTTGCATTGCCGCTGCACTTAACAACGCATTTTCATACGGCAATCTTGACACAATCGAGGTCGGCTACGGAATAAGTCTGCGTGACCTCTCGCTTTTTGCAAAGGATGTTTACGGCGGCGGAAATGTTGAACGCTTTATGCCGAAAGGTCCTTTTGCGGATTCGCCCTACACCTCAAACGATCCGTTGCTTGTTGCCGATATGCACAAGGCGATTGCCGTTATTCTCTTTAAGCTTGAAGGTCAGCTTGTCAGCCGCAATCCTAACTTTAATATGAGCGACAGGCGATTGCTTGACAAAATTGATTTTGAAAATGCGACCGTAACTGTCAGCGAAAAGAAGTATCCGATTTCCGACACCTTCTTCCCCACAGTTGACCATGACTATCCGTATGAGCTGACAAAGACTGAAAAACGGGTTATGGAACAGCTTAAAAACGCCTTTATGGCAAGTGAAAAACTGAAAAGACACATTGATTTTCTATTTGCCAAGGGCGGAATGTACAAGTGTTGCAACAACAATCTTTTGCTCCACGGCTGTATTCCGATGAACAAGGACGGCAGTTTTATGGAATTTGACACGGGCAACTGTGTGCTTTCGGGAAAAGCATTGCTTGATGAGCTTGAAAAGATTGTTCGTCAGGGACACTCTGCCCCCGAAAATTCTCCCGAAAGGCAAAAAGGCAACGACTATATGTGGTATCTCTGGTGCGGAAAACATTCACCGCTTTTCGGCAGAGAAAAGATGTGTTCGTTTGAGCGGTTCTTTATTGACGATTCCGAAACCCACACGGAAACACGCAACCATTACTACACGCTCTATCATGATGAAGACGCCTGTGTGAGGATTTTGAAAGAATTCGGTCTTTCGGAAAATCACGGTCACATAATCAACGGTCATGTTCCCGTTATCCGCAAAAAGGGCGAAAGTCCGATAAAGGCTAACGGCAAGCTGATTGTGATTGACGGTGGATTTTGCAGAGCATATCAGGACAAAACAGGCACGGCGGGCTACACGCTTGTCTATAATTCCTACGGTATGCGAATTGTCACCCACGAACCCTTTGCGGGAATTGACAACGCAATCAAATCAAACAAGGACATTCTCTCAACAACAAAAGTTTTTGACACCTCGGAAAACCGAATCCGTGTTGCACAAACCGATGACGGTCAGACAATCCGTAACCGCATTGAAGGACTTTCAATGCTCCTCTGCGCCTACCGCAACGGTGTTCTGAAAGAACAGTAATCTTATATTTATATCTATTCAACCACGGCTTGTTCACAAAACGGACAAGCCGAATTTTTTATAATAATTCTGTAGGGGCGTTCATTGGACGCCCGCCTTGATGAATTTTTATGTTTTACAAAAATGTTTTGATATTATGGAAATTATGTATTCATTTGTAGCGGCGAACCGTGTTCGCCAATCGTCACAAGCGTAAGCTTGTGGCAAAATGATCATTTAACAACAAATTCAATACAGATATTTATTGTTTTGTGTTTACACACAAAACAAATGGTGAACAAGGTTCGCCGCTACTGTATGACAATATCTTTGCGGCTTTTATATAATTTGATTTATTATAAAATTCCACTCAATAATTTTTACCTCCCCCCTTGACTATACTTTAAAAATGTATTATTCTATATGCATAGATAATCTATGTATATAGAACTGCGAGGTATTATAGAAATGGGAGGGATAATATGAAGAATAAATTCCTTGACAAAGTAGCCGAGCAAATTGAAGATGAACGCTCCCGAGAACTAATCACATCAGAGCTTGAATCGCACTTGCTTGATAAAATCGACTATTATGTTGACATAGGCTACTCAAGAGAAGAAGCCGAAAGGCGTGCTACCGAAGAAATGGGCAATCCTGAAGACACGGCTGTTCCGTTAAATGCTCTGCACAACAATAATTTTCGTGACCTGCTGTCATTTATCTGTTGCGGTGTTATTGTAATTATGTTTCTCTGCACAATATGGTTTCGTGACGCTTTTATATACAGCTTTGAATTAAACACATACAGGCACAGCATACTATGCGATTTTGTTTCGCTTGCTTTTCTGATTACATATGTTGTAATGTTAATATTATCCCGAAAAAATAACCTAAAGATTATTCCGCTGTTTGTCGCAATTTCATTTATTTTACAATTTAGTTCTATCCTTGTGGGGTATGACGAATATCCTGTTTCCTCATCAGTTCCGGCTAATATGTTTTACTTTTACCAACCTGCAATGTATGCAATTGCAAAAATATTAACGGAAGGACTTCATGCATATTTACAATGTATTTTCTTAGGTGTACCCGCAGATTCTGATATATTAACAGGTTTCTGTTTTGAAGTCATTCCGTATATTTTAGGGTTGTTTTTTATTATTTGGTCAATTCTGCTTTTTATCAGAATTTCACGAATTGAAACCATTACCAATTACAAGAAGCCAAAAGTTTCGATACATATTATTGAAGCCTGCATAAGTGTATTTTTAACTGTAAATCTTGTGGTTACGCTGACTGCCACATCTTATAAAGCAATTGATGATTTAATAACAGGCAACAGTTATTTGTCAAGTTGTCAGGAGATGTCGGAGTATGTATTCAATGCAGATTTAACAAAAGAAGATTCAGAAATTTCCGATAACTTAGAATCTCTGGGATATTATCAATATTATAAAGATACAAACAGAGTTACATATTATGACAAGGGCGGTGAAATTGAACTTTCGTCCGAACCTGATATCACAGAAGATTGCATATCGTTGTCATACAACACAGGCGATATTTTTGTTCCCTTTTATCTTAGATTAGGTGATTTCACCTATGACAGCGATATATATGAGGATAACATAGCATATGACGAAAGTCCGAAAATACTAGCTGATATGGAATCAATCAGAAATATTGATGTTGGTACAACACTTGAAAGCATCGAGCAGTCAGGATTATTGAAATATGCGGATCATATTAAAAAAACATACTACAGAGGGACTGATAAACTTGAATATCAAATTGACCTTTCAATATACTTGAACAGAGGTGAAAACAATTCCGATTCAAACCATATCCATAATAATTTGCATATAAAAGACGGAGCGGTAACTGAATCCTATATTAGCAAAAAATAGAAAAAGGAGTGATAGTATGACTAACGGTTTTATAGAAAAGGTTGCCGAACAAATTAGTGACAAACACTCCCGAAAGCTAATTACAGCCGAGCTTGAATCGCACTTATTTGACAAAATCGACTACTATATTGACATAGGCTATTCAAGAGAGGATGCTGATAAGCGTGCAACCGAAGAAATGGGCAATCCCGACGATACCGCCGTGCCATTAAATGCTCTGCACCAAAATAAATATCGTGGAGTATTCATATTCATTTGTCTTGTGGCTGTTACCGCACTTTTTATGGCAACTGTAAACGCATCACCGCTATTCTGCTATGTTGCAGAATATTCAAACTTGACGCATTACGCAATGTTTGATTTTTGGTCGCTGATAATTCTTACCGCATATGTGCTGATGATAATTTACAGTCAAAAGAAAAGTCACAAATCGGTTGCAATCTTCATCATAATATCGCTTGGCTTTCAGGTTTTAATGTCTGCAATCTCAATAACATTGCAAGGCTCATTTCTTCTCATAATCAAATTTTCATCAATCTTCCAACCTGCGGTTTATGCGATTATGACTATCATCACAAAAGGTCCGATTGCGTATATTGACAGTCTGTTTGCATATGAAAATATTGAGTATTCGGCAGTCAATGAGTGGTGCTACACGGCAATTCCTTTTATAATTATGGCACTGTTGTTGCTGTGGGCAATTGCGGTTCTGATTAAAATCAGAGGAAACGAGCGGATGAAAGGCAGAAAAATTCATCTAAAAATAACTAAAGTATTCAAAAATATTTTCATTGTATTTCTCTTTGTCAATTTTCTCATCATGGGAATTTGTGCGGTTATTTCAAGAGTAGAGATAAATTCAAAATCTACCGAAATTCTTACAGAAAGAGAAAAAATAATTGACTTTGTGATGAATGCCAATCTAAAAACCACAAGCAATGAATTTTTGGACAATGCAAAAGCAAACGGATTTGACTTTCAACTGAATTTCAAATACGGCAAACATCCGACTGTTGATTCTTTAGACAAAGAGTACGTATTTCGGCATAACGGCAATATGATTTCAGTCAAAGACATCAATTGCAATATGTATCTATCTTTAGATTATAACGCTTTAAACACATCAATTTTCTATGATGATTTGTTATTAACCACGAAAGAGGTTGACGCAATAAATAACCTCAAGGTTGGAGATTCAATCAGTAAATTATACGAAAAATATCTTATCTATAAAGCTTCTGCAATCTCAAAAATATACTATGCTAATGATAATCTCGGAAACCCGAAATACAGTCTATACCCCTGTCTGACATTTGTTATCGGCAAAAAGGGACACACATACAAAACCATTGACATAAGTGTTTCGGGCGGTAAAATATCCAATATATGCGAACCTATTGAACATAAAAAAGAATACGAAACCGGATTTAATTTTTTCATTCGGAGCTAATCGGAAAGGAGCAAATAAAATGAAAATCAGTAAAGAACTTATCAAAGGCAGTACAGCTATGCTTGTTATGAGCGTTTTAAAGAAAAGCGATATGTACGGATACAAAATTATTAAAGAGCTTGAATTACAGAGCGAGAGCGTGTTTGAGCTTAAAGAGGGTACACTCTACCCCATTCTTCACGCACTTGAAGAAGAAAATCTGCTTGAAAGCTACTGGGAAGAATTTGACGGCAGAAAGCGTAAATACTACCACCTCACCCGCAAAGGCACAAAAAGCCTTAAAGAAAAACAGGAAGAATGGAAAGTGTATTCAAAATCTGTTGAAAAAGTTCTCAGCTTTTCAGGTGTGTAAAACACTTATCACAGACAGACCGTTTTCCGTTAATCTTGAATTTATAGCCCTGTAATGGTAAAATTATCCTATAAACTCAGAAACGGAGATATTATGATGCACAAATTAAAAGTCAGGGCAAATCATACGGTATATATCATATTTGCCGTTTTGTCATTGTTTTCCCTGACACTTATATTTAATGACAATATATGGTTTGACGAGGCGTACACGCTGTCGCTGATTCAGCACAATTATTCAGACATAATCAATATTCTGAAATCCGATATGCACCCACCGCTGTATTTTTTGTCGCTGAAAACATTTTGTTGCATCTTTGGATACTCAATAACAGCAACAAAAATATTTTCGGCAATCGGTTACATTGCAACGCTGTTTTTGGGATGCACAATCATAAAAAAGCACTACGGCAGTAAAACATCAATAATTTATATGCTGACTGTCGGAGCTGTGCCAATGATGCTCTATTTCAGCGTTCAGCAAAGGTCATACTCATGGAGCATATTTTTTGTTACACTGTGCTTTATTGAGTCCCTGCTTTTTATAGAAAACAAAAAGTTTCATCACTGCATTTTATTTGCTATAGCAGGACTTGGGGCTGCATACAATCACATCTACGCACTTCTTGCAGTTGCAATTATCTTTGCTTTTGCAAATATATATCTGCTCATTAAAGACAGAAATTTGTTCAAGCGTGTTATTATTGCAGACCTTATTATGGTGGCAGGATATTCATTTTGGATAATTCCTCTTTTAAATCAAACAAAATCAGCCTCAAGTAATTTTTGGCTCAGCGGAGTTGAACCGTTGTCTGTAATTGTATTCATATCGGGCATAGCAGTATCTGCACTTGTTCTTATGAAAAAGAGCAACCGAAAATTGTGTATAATTTTCGCAGATGTCTGCGTTATGGGGATTCAAATAATCGGGTTGTTCGTAACCGTTTTTATACGCCCGTTTTACATTGCAAGATACAGCGTTGTAATTCTCGGTATCTTTGCAATTCTCGTTGCTTTCGGCGTAAAAGATATAAAACCAAAGCCGAGCAAAGTAATATGCACCCTGCTTTGCGTTTTAAATATCGGCTGTCTTGTTGCGACAGGATTGTTTGAATATAATCCGTCAATGACAAATTTTCGTGAAAGATTCAGTTCTCAACAGTCAGGATCAGACACTTTTGTTTACTGCGACAGTGCATTCGGAATTATGTCGTATTATTATCCGAACAACACCCACCTTTGCACCTACAAAGAAAACTGGTTTGAGGCATTTGAAAATGTTGAATGTATAAACAAAAATGAAATTGCAGACAAAGTTAACCCAAATCATAAAATTTGGTTTGTAAAAAATGAACTCACAAAAATGCCAAAATGCATTAAAAGTAATTTCAAGTATAAAAAGATTGATTCTTTCCAATGTGACTTCAATAAATTTGACCTATATTTACTTATTCTAAAGTAAATATAGGTCTTTTGTTTATGGTATAAATGCAGAAATTAAAACTAATTTGTCTCTTATTTTCTGCTTTCGTAGTCCTTGTCTATCTCATCACTCCAAGACGATGAAAGCGGTCTGCTTTTTCTGAAATTGCACACGGTTTTCGATACTGCGTCAAAAACAACAGCCGTACCCTGACCGTCAGCGTGATAATTAACTGAGCGGTCGGAATTGATTCCAAAATGCTTAGCGGTTTCAACGGAATCAATGTTAGCTCCGATAAAAAGAAATTCCCAGCCGTAGCGATTTTTCTGACGCTCAATCATTTTCTTGACCTTATTGCTTGAATAGATACGGCTTGCGTTCTCCATTCCATCGGTCATAATCACAAACAAGGTGTGTTCGGGAACATCTTCTTCTCTTGCATACTTATGAATGTTGCCAATGTGATGAATTGCACCGCCGATAGCGTCAATGAGTGCAGTTGAGCCACGAACCGTATAATCGTTTTCAGTCATTTTTGAAATTTCAGACAATTCAACCCTGTCGTGAAGAACCTCGGTTTCGTGATCAAACAATACGGTTGAAACATAGCACTTGCCGTTCTGTCTGCGTTGCTTTTCAATGAGCGAATTAAATCCGCCGATTGTGTCCTGTTCAAGTCCTGACATTGAACCGCTTCTGTCGAGAATGAATACCAATTCTGTAATGTTGTTTTTCATAGTTGTTACCTCCAAAAGTAATTAAGTTTTTTATCTTGACTTAATCATATAACTTTCGGGATAACATATGGTCGCTTGAAATGCGACATTTACTGACCCAACAAAACTTGGTCAAATTCAAATAAAGCCTCGTTTACAGTAAAAATATCATACTCGCCCTTTTGAATAAAATATTCAATGATAACATCAAATTTATTCGAGTGTGAAAGTGCATAGCCTGCCTTTTGGAGCATTTCTTTAGTTTCATCAAGCGACAGTTCAAGTGCAACGGCAAAGGCAATTGCGGTAGTTTTCTTAGGTTTATAGTTGACATTGTTTCTTATTTTAGAAAACAGCTTGCGGTCAACATTTGCCTTTTTATAACACTGAGAATCCGTCAAACCTTTTTCGTCAATTTTACGCAAAAGCATCTGAGAAAAGCTTTCATCAAGCTGATTTACAACATCAGCTAAATTCAAAGATGCGGTTTGCATTGGATAAGTCTCCGGCTGTCTTAAAAGACGGGATAATCCACGACTTCGGTTTTCGGAATAGTGCGTTTCAACATAGTGTTCGTCAATGTATTCGGCAATATCACGGACAAGCTTTTTGCTGACACGGAATCCGTCTTTGTCAAACACAACAATATAAACGAGCATATCGTTGTCTGCAAGAAATTTACAGATTTCGTTGATTGCCACCTGTAATGCCTGTTCTTTCGGATAGCCGTAAACCCCCGATGAAATCAAAGGAAAGGCAACCGATTCGCATTCATAAGCCTTTGCAAGCTGCAACGAGTTACGATAACATGACGAAAGCAGTTCTTCCTCATGATAATTTCCGCCCTGCCATACAGGGCCGACCGTGTGAATAACATACTTGCAGGGCAGTTTGTACGCACCCGTAATTTTCGCCTCACCCGTTCTGCAACCGCCAAGTTTTCTGCATTCATTAAGCAATTCGTTCCCCGCCGCACGGTGAATCGCACCGTCAACACCGCCTCCGCCAAGCAACGAATTGTTCGCCGCATTAACAATTGCGTCACATTTCATCTTAGTTATATCATTCCGAACAATCTGCAACGGCATAATAATCACCCTTTAAATTCAGAATTTTAATATTTTATTACTCTGATATTAATTATATAGCACCTCTCAATTAAATTCAATGCAAAATTAAATAGTATGGTTTGTATTTTAACAGCCAAACAAGCGACAGCATAATTCCTGTCGCTTGTGATTATCATATATTCTATTTTTCGTGTTGTCAGAACTATTGAAATTAAGCTTGTTACTATCGCAATCCGGATATTCTCATTATGCTAGGATATTTTGAAATCTACCATCAAAGGAACGCTTCCGGTTGAAATATTTATGGATTTAATTATTCTATATTCCCCTTGCGGAAGAGTAGTCTCAAAATCTACTTCAAATTCATTCGTAGCCTTTGATTCCAACAATATCGCTAATGCATTAAAATATTGTTCATTATCTGATGAATACCAAACTCCATTCTTTTTTTGTTCTATATAATAAGTTGAATCATAAGTAAGATCGGTGTTTGTTTTGTTTGAAATCAGTAACACTAACCCCGAATTATCAATACTATCATTCTTTATCTCAAGCGACACTTCATCATTGACATAAGTTCCTGTTTCGGTTGATTTCTTAGAAAAATTCATACTATTACAACCGCTGATAAAGAAAAAAGTAAGCAGACATAAAGTAAAACATATTGCTTTTTTCAATAGAAACACCTCCTTGTTTTATTATTTTCATAATAAATGATAGTTTTATAGAGAATTTTCGCAAACAAACATTGGAATCAATGAAAACACATGGTCTGATATTAGATGTAGTGCTACCATTACACGCTATGATTATCGCTATTTATTTTATAACTTTTCCTATTCTGTCATTTTCTTGATATCGTCATAGGAATATGTTTTCTCTGTTGTTTCGGAACTGTCAGTAATCAACTGAACAAATTTATTGTCGCCATCAGCATATAACTGACCTGTATAAGAAACTCTTTCATATGCACCGTTCGGCAACGGACTATTCTTAGGAGTTTGAACTAAACACAGTATCAAATCATCCGACTTTTGAACCGTTTTTTCACCGTCAATTGTTTCTTTAAGAAAAGTCGTTTTAATTTCCTCTGCACTTAAATTTTTAAATCGAAACGCATCATTATGTCCTTCAATATGTTCACTAAGCGGAATATATCCACCCAAATTAAATACTGATATTACATCTCCGACTTTTAAATCTCCTTTTAATGTATCAGTTATCAGGACATCTAATTTTGTCCAAGCAACGCCTTCATAGCTTGTATAAGCTACATTTTGAACTGTTACACGGATCACATCATCCGATATTGATATTAATTTCTTAAGGTCATTTTGATAAAGTTCATCAGGTGTTGAAGCAAGTTCAATTACATTGCTGTCAGAATCGGGAACGCTATAGTCCTTTTCCAAATTCACAGATAAATCTCTTAACACTCCAACATTTGCATTACTCGAATTATTGGTGTTATTTGAAGAATCTTTACAGCCGATGATAGTAAAACAAGCTATTATTAACATAAGGAACAATAAAAATGCTTTTTTCATAATTAATTACCTCCTTTATCTATAAACTGTATTTTTGTGATTTGTGTAATTTCTACATTTTCATAGTAACGCATAAAGTTAATTTTGTCAACTAATGTTTTTACACCTGAATATAATTAAAAAATAAGCGACAGCTTAATTCCTGTCGCTTGCAATTATCATATATTCTATTTTTCGGGTTACCCCAACTATTGACATAGAGCCACTGTTGTTTTTTGATTTCAATTGGTTTTTACTGCTTTTGGACACAGTTACTCACAATCGGAAAAACTCGGCTTTTTGAGAAGATCTCCGTGTATGAGCATATAGAGATTTGCAAATGAGCATAACAGTAGATTTCGTTGCGCAAAGCTTTTCTTTAATCTCTCATACCTGACCTTCTTGTATCCAAAGATATTTTTCATAATGTGTAGAAAACATACTCAACCTTTCCCCTAATAACAGATTTCTGTTTCTCCATTTCGCAGAGCCAATATGCTTCCGGTCATTCTTCACACTTGTTTTTTTCGGTAGGGTTTCCTTTTGTTTGTTCTGGAATCAATATTTTAAAGATTTTAATCGTTGATAATTTTATTTCGTTTGTTCAAAGCACTGTACGCTAAATCTCTGTAAGCCAATCTATCGTCTTTGTGCAACAGATTGTGAGCCACCTCTATATCGCTGATATTGGCTCTTGTGGCTTCGCAACTGTGAACTAGTCCTGTCTCAGATATGACATTTTATACCAAAATACCATTGGTTTCTTTTCTTTGTGGAATGCATTTCAGGAGCACGTTGCTTCGCCTCGTTATTTGTTGATGTAGGAACGCTAATAATTGTAGCGTCTACAATTGTACCGCCTTTTAAGATAAGTTTGTTCTCATTCATAAATTTGTTGATACTCTCAAAAAAACTTTTTTTGTATTCCGTTGTCAATCATCAGTTCCCTAAATTTACACAAAGTTGTTGCATCAGAAGCCTATTTGTTGAAAAAAACTATTTTAATAAACTTACGAAAGCCATAGCTGTCGTACATTGCCTCTTCTACTCTTCCGTCTGAGATAAAACATATTGGCAATAAAATATACTTTCAATACCGCATGTCGGCCCGTTCGCATTTTCTCACTTAGATAACATGGTTCTACTCTTTCGACCCACTCTTCCAAATGGATAAGATAGTCCATTGCTTCTAAAAACTCTTCTCTTTTGATTTTAGTTTTCCTTTTCCTGTTGTTGTACTCCATATCGGTGAAGCTCTGCTGATAGCTTATTTTTTCAGCCCCTTTCACCATTAATTATATCATACTTCTTTCTGTTCATGATTTATTATTCTAATACATAATTATATTTTGTATCAAATCAATTCTTACATAAATAATAACCCAACTGATCTAAATAGGATAGGCAAGCCAGTCATGCTAAAATTATTTTTTTGCATCTGTATATTATTAGCTAATTTTAAGCTAATTATTTGCATATTTATCTGCCATGTCATCCATATATTTCATTAAAACATACGGAAGTTCTTTCATTAGCATCATACCACCTTTGCTGCTACCAAAAACTTCACGCATCATAGGATGGCTACATGTGTAATCAACCATTTCTCTAAAATCTCTAATGGCCATTGACTTATCTTCTGGATCATTGTTATCTTTTAAGATGTCAACTAATTCCTTTCCCATATCATAAATCCAAGGAAAATCGTCCTTGAACAAACTTAATGTCATTAGAAAGCCGTAAGAGCTTCTACTTTCACTCATATGCATAATATCTTCCAGAAGCATTGTACTATATTTTCTGTTCACTCTTTTCTGATCATATGATATAGAACTACGCCTATCTACACTTTCAAGAATCTCTTTAATTTTATCCATATCTTCATATACTTTTTTATCAGGATTTTTTAATAATTTTTGATTATCCCTAGATAATTCAAGAATTTCCTCGAGAATCTCAGATGCATGGATAGATTCTTCAGCTTGTTGCGTTTCTATGTTACTTGAAGATAAATTTTTGAGTTTATTTAGTCCTTCTTCCAATGTCGGATACCAAACTTCAAATGATTTATCAATACGAGTCTCAGAAATTCCAGCATCTCCGCATGCCTTATTCAATGTCTTAACCAATTTTTTAATATCGTCTTTTTCAAAAATGGTAGACTGGAACTGTAAAATGGGTCCCTTAACTTCAGAACGCTTTATATCAAATAAAAATGGTGCAACAAAAGATTTTTCCATTGTTTTTGAAAGAGCTCCTGCTTCAAAAGATAACCACGGAGCTTCTAGATTATCTTTAGTCACGCATAATATACCAAAAGTCGAATCTTCTAACTCTTTGGCAATGTCTACACTCCAACGAGCACCTCTATCTATATCATCAGAAGAAACATACGGTTCGATTGAATTAATAATATATGGAAGCCATTCTCTAAGTAATTGTGCAACTTTAAGACTTTTATTGCCTGACCAACTAATAAATACTTTCATTTTTCTTAACCTCATTCCATACAACTCCTCATCATATCATCTTTGCCCATATTAGATTAACATGTTATTATAATAAAGAAGGACGATTTATGTTGGAGTATTATTTTATTTTATCATAGAATAAACGAGAAACACAATACACAACATATACAATAGCAACTGTTGCAATTTGTAAAATAATTGACGATTTTTACATACAATTTTGTAAGCATCATAATATATTTCTGATATAAAAAATCCCACCCAAAATTTACATAGAACGAGATTTTAGAAATAATCATCGTACATTGCTTTGAACAAACGAGATGGAATTATCAACGATGAAAATCTTTCAAGTATTGATTTTAGAACAAACAATGCGAAATCAAGAAACAGAAATCTGCTGTTAGAGGAAAAGTTGAATATATCTTCCAAATTATGAAGAATATCTTTGGATACAAGAAAGTTAGGTACGAGGGATTTAAAAAAATTTGCGTAACAAAATCTACTACGCACATTTGCAAATCTCTATATACTCATACACAAAGATCTTCTCAAAAAGCCGAGCTTTGCCGATTATGAGTAACTGCGCTCAAAAGCAGAAAAAACAATATAAATCTAAAAAAACAGTCGTTCGTGAACCTATATTGAGTTATTAGGGGTGGCTATACTTTTTTATAGAAAAAGAAATCTTTAATCAGTGATTACTTAAGTAATACACCTTTAATTTTCATTTAATTAAATTACATATTATCTTACTTTGATTGTTTTCTCATTGAGTCAACAGCTTTATCAATTAAATTATCAACACTCTCTTTTGACCATTCATCCCAAAATTTAATAGTTGAACTGTTTGGTTCTGGATCTGGACGTTTCACTAAAATTCTACTTGGTAACAAGCTTGCATCTCCAACAACTAAAGCTTCACCAACATCAAGAACTGGTAGCAAGTCACCAAAATTACCAATGCTATCCGGCAACAACTTTTTTATAACATTTTGGTCATCTGCATTAGTTAATCTCATAGCGACAAAATTACTGCTTTGACTCAATACAGTTCTATCTACCTCAGATGGCCTCTGAGTAATTACTACTAATCCAACTCCATATTTTCTTCCTTCTTTTGCTATTCTTTCAAAGCTCATTAAACTTAACGATTCCATTCCTTGTTTAACATTCTGTGGAATATACAAATGTGCTTCATCACAAAAAATAGCAATAGGATGTATTTTATCTTTATCAATCCACTGTTGAACTGAAAAAATAATTCTAGCAATTAAAGAAACAATCAACGGCAATATATCTGATGGAACTTCAGAAAAATCAATTATTTTTATTCCACCACCATCAGATGCTGATAACAATAATTTTTGACATAATTCATTCATATAATCAGAATTAATCAAATTCTCATCTTGTAAAAACATAAAATTGAGTCTTTTATCGCTGATTTTGTTTTCTAATCTCTGTATAAAACGCGATAATATACCATTGTAATCACCTTTTTTCTTAGTATTAGCTTTTGCACCATCTACCATTTCTTCATTATAAAATACAAATTGATCAATTAATTTACCCATTTCATATGGAATTGGACTATCTATAGTTATGTCATCTACCATTTCTTCTAAACCATTATTGGATAAAAACTCTTTCTTCTTTTGCAATACAGTTTTACTAAATAACATGGCTTGATTAGGTGCATTATTATCTCCACGATCCAACATCATCGACATCATTTCCTCATATGTTAACAACCAATATGGTAAAAATAAAACATCATCTGAGTAAGTATCATTTGGTCCTGCCACTCTATAATGCTTAATATTATCACCTGTAATTGGCGAATATTCACCATGAATATCAAACAATATAGCATTTGATGATTTTAATAAAGCTATTTGCTCAATAACAGTTGCAACTGTACACGACTTTCCAGATCCTGTGCTACCAACGATTACAGCATGCTTCTGAAAAAACTTGTTTCCATCTAAATATGCATCCGCATGCTTACTCAATGCATATTTACCTATATTAAGGGGAGTTCCACTACATTGTGAAGTAGAAGAAATCACTTCCATAAAACTGGTTAAATTTTTATCATCCATGCAGTAACATTTTGATGATATCTCAGGTACTGATTCTAATGTTCTCTTAAATACATTCGTATCAACACCATCCTTATCCAATAAAGTACCAATAAGATTAATCTTAACTATATCTTCAGTGGTAATTTCTTCATCATCTTCCAACTGAATAAGATCATTAAACTTTCTAATAATTTTATTAACCATACCAATGAGAGTTTGTCTCTCTTTAGATGCATTTATAATAACAAGATTATTAACCTTTATATTAGATAATACCGTCTCATTCTCCACACTTACTACTACACTTGCCGTATCTACAGCTTGTACAGTGCCTACATATGAATTGTCATTAAAAGTAAAAATAGACATATAAAATCTCCTTTATATTATTTCATTAAATCCATCAATAGTCCAGTGAACGCCTTCCAGGGTTATATCAGTTTTATTTATAATAAATCTTGTTTTATTTTCTCCTCCATCCATTATCACGGCATAATTTCCACTATTGCTATTAATAATATCAAGTGCATTATCTGTTAAACTTTTTGTAACAACCACTATAGGTGTTCCTGCCTTAATTTTAGTTATTATTTTTTCTTGAATTTGACTATCATTAAAGCCATAACCAATACATAAGAAATTAGATGCTTTATCAATCAACGAATCTGCATTATGTAAGATTTCTCTACTTGTAGAAGTAAGAATCGCTTTATACTTATCTGAACCTGGTGTTATTATTTCTGGTATAAAACCATTTGGAATATTCTGTTGCAATGGAATAGATATACTTTCATTGGTTTTCTCCTCGCTAAAAGAATCAAGCGAACCGTGTACTTTAAGTAGATTTACAACATTCTTCTTGTTCAATTCGTGATGATTAGTCTTCTTTAAATACATACCACTATATCTATTATCAATCATAACACCTATTTGATCACAACAATATTCAATATATCTATCATAATTTGTGGTCAATATATCAATACTATAAGGATGAGGCTGTATTAACTTGTGAAGTAATAATGACAACGATAAATCTTGTCCAAAAAGAACTTTTTCATAAAACAATTTCAAATCAGCATCAGTTACCAATTTCCAAGTAAGCTTCTTTATATCATTTAGTAAATTTTCATCTAAATGATACGATGTCATAGCACTTTCTAAATCAATACCACTCTTCAACTTCTTAGATATATCGCACCAATTTTTATCACTAGAATATTTTGAATCTAAATTATCCAGTAAATAATCTGCTAATTCTGGCATACCAGGAATACCTACTGGTATAGATGCTCCTGTTCCAATCAAAAGTAGCGGAACATCTGTTGTATATTCTTGAATCGTCCTAAATATATCATCCTTGTTCATAAGAATTTCCTTTCTAATAGGATACATTTTATTGAATAAATTATTTTATAAGTATTATTACTACACCACAGATAATTCGTTTGTGGTGTATTTGTTTTCTATAACTTTTTTAATTATGTCTTAATAAATGAAGGATAACTTTAAATTATCGATCAAGGATTATATAAATATGGAAAATTTAATTGATAGGAATAACGAGATTAAACTCTTGTCGAATTTTGTAAACTCACAGGGGTCAACTAATAAGATTATTATTCTCAGCGGAATAAGTGGTATAGGAAAAAGTGGATTAATGGAAAAACTCAAAATGAGTAAACTTATCTCTAATGATATAATAACAGTAAAGATGAGCAAAAGCTCAGTGGAAACCATTGAAAATCTCCAGTATTTTAATGATATTTATAAAGAATTTGAAATTTTTTCATTTAACAATTCTTCTTTAGTACCAACACCTACGGAACATGGAATTAGAAGCTTTGGAAATTTATTACGATATATTTTCTACTTAATGCGGTCAGCTTTTGGATTAGGAGATGCTGAACCTCTTGCTGAAATTGGCGAAGAAGCTTCTATTATACGTAAAAAAGACTATATTGTTTATTTATTAAACCATTCAAATATTATTCTCAATATTGATAATATCCAAAATATTGACACGCAATCTTTTGAATTATTGCAGTTTATCATTAAAAACACTAAAAATAAAACTTTTATTTTTGAATATACCCTTGGTGAGAAAGATAAGACACATTTTTATAATTTTTATAAAGAATTAAAAGAAACAGGTGTGATAATTGAGAACTTCATCGTAGAAAAAATGGATTTTAGTATAGCTAAATCTTTAGCACCAAAAAATATATCGATTAATTTTGAAGTAATTGAAAAACTGTACGATGATAGCCAAGGAAATCTGATGGAGATTATTCTTGCGAATGAACAATCAAAATTAAATAATAGTAACATTAATATTTCAATAAAAGCTCTATCAATTTATGAAAAATATATTATATATTTAATTTATCTACACGAAAGCAAAATTGATAAAAATTTACTTTATTTATTGTGTTATCAGGTAACGAACAATCATTCTCTTACTGAGTATTTTAAAACAAAAGATTTAGAAAAATTAATTGAAAATTTATTAAATAAAAAAATATTAAAATTTGACAGTAACATGTTTTTATCAATTCATGATTCTATCAAACATGAACTAGATAAAGTAACATATGATCCTATTCTTTTTTGTGCTTATGCATCAATAAAAAGATACTATTTTGAAAATTTGAACAAAACAAATGACTTTTCAATGTTGGAACAGCTAGTTTTTTTGTGTATGAAGTTCTCTGATGAAGAATTGTTTTCGTTATTACCCAGATTAAAAGAATTGTTAAATGAACAAAAGTATCCACAGTTAATAATTAGTAAGCTAGTAAAATATCGAGAATCTGTTTTAGAAATGTCAGCAAATAGTTTGATTATACAAAAAGGAATATATAAATTAACAATCTTGTTAATTGAGGTTTGTATATCAAATAAACTTGCAGATGAAGCACAAAAAAATCTTAATACTATTTTTGATGTCAATAATAATTATCATTTGGCATTGCAAGGGTTAATCTACTCTCTGTGCGAATCATTTGAAGTTGAAGATAAGTTGCGGTCATTAATTGAACATGCACCAATCAACAGCAGACTAAGACTTATTCTAGAATTAGCATTAATGAATTATTGCATGAAAATGCATAGTTCTAACATATCTGAAAAACTAGGTGTAGCGATTTTAAATAATCCTTTTTATAAGCAATTTAAGGAGTATGCATATGTACTAAGAAATTATGCTGAATTATGTGATGACAATGAAAAGGCAATAGAATACTATAATAAAGCATTAAAAATATTTAAAACTCAAGAAATGAATCTAAATGTTTCATCTATATATATATCTTTAGCAATGATTTACGCTTATAAAGGAAATCTTTTGGATGCAAAAAAAGCACTTAAAAGAGCACTTTCCTTGGACAAAAGCAGTACTACAATATGCTATTATTTGAATAATGTTGCCGCAATTGATATTTTGGGTAATAAGTATGACAAAAAAACTGAAAAATCTTTACTTGATTCATCTTTGTTATCAGTTACAGTATACGAAACTGTACTCATATACTGTAACTTATTGATTTATTATTGTTTAACAGATGAGTATGATAAGGCATCTTTTTATGCTAAAAAAATAGAAGTTTTGTATAAAGACTTTCAATATGAAGAGTTTCTGCATATTGTTTTTCAAAATTTATATTTCTATTATACAAGAATAAAAGATTTTAAAAAGAAAGCTTTTTATTACAAAAAAATTATAGCTATAATAAATAATCCTAACACCAAAAAATCTACAAAACTCCTTGCGGAAGGAATAAATGGAATATGTAATAATAATTCTTTTTATTCTAACTTTCCATTTAGAGTCGATTTTTTAGGCTATTGGGAGTTTATAATTGATAGTGATTTAGACCATTGTTTATAAGAAACTCAAACATATCCGATAAAGAATATCCATGTTTTTGAAACGCATAGTAAAACGCACAGTCATCGCCTAAATAACAGTCAGGTGATAATTCTATTAAATGAAATTCACCGTTATGAAATCTTCCGTCTACTCTCATAAATTCCATTTTATAAAAAGATTTAAATAAGCAATGTATTTTTTCCTTAGTGCATTCATCAATATAGCTACTTAGTTTGAATCCAATACTTGAGTCATCAATTTTTTTTGTTTCAAACCCCCAAATCTCTTTATCAAATGATTCCTTATTAGCCATTATTAATTGTACTTCTTGACTAAAAACTACTTGATTTTTATTACCAACTAAAATTAATTCAATCTCTTGTCCGTCTAGATATTCTTCTACCAATATTGGCATTTCATGATAGTAAAATAATTTTTCACAAAGTTTAATAGCTTCATCGTAATCAAAACAAATATTATTATTGGATATTCCAGTAGAACCGCCTCCAAAGTTTGGCTTTATGACAAGAGGAAGCTTTAAGTTTTTTATAGCTTCAATGACATATTCTTTATTATCAAAATTTCTTACCAAAAAACAAGGTGCAGATTTTATTCCAAACTGTTTTGCAAATAATTTAGATGTGTATTTATCATTGCAGATCATATGTGTATAATCATCAGCACCTATATATCGCATGTTCATTCCTTCACATATACCGGGAATTATACTTTTGGAATCTGGGGTATTTTTACCATACTTCATTGGGAATATCAAATCGTTTTTATGTTGTTTAATATTATCCACAAAATCTTCAATTTTTGTATACATTTGAAATTCTTTACAACAATTTTTTATTGCATTCGAAATTTTTTGAGTAGCAATGCTATTGTTTCCTTCCAAATTACGGTCAGAAATAGAAGCCTCGGTTCTTTTTGTGTTACTATCTGTTACTAATACAATTTTTTCATTAATCATTTTAAACATCCTTTCTCATAGATAATTTAAAGTTATCCTTTATTCATTATTTTCAGATAAGGTCAATAATACATTCCTGTTAAAAAAATACGCTACACAGCTTACATTCAACTGGTGTATGTCTATGTAGTGCTTAATCTCATTCTAAGAAAAAAGTATTAAACCTTAACTAAATCTATATTTCGGGTACGTAATACAAAAATATTTATAATTACCCTTATGGTGTCAATTATAACATAATTTGACAAATATTTAAATAACTTTTACGCAAATCAGTTATAAAATTTCACACGGTATTTTTATGTATTTTGCATAATAGAATCTTGTTCACTGCTTTATAAACATACTTTTATGCAAAATAAATCTAGGCATTTGAATAGACTTTCTTTGTTTTCTATTGCATAATAATTTTATTAAATATAAGGAGCTATATGAGATGGAAATAAAAAATGTACAAGCAAATAATCTAACAACTGATTATCTAAACTTTTGCCTTTCAAGAAAAAATCTTGATCAGAAAACGATAAAATCATACACTATTGATTTAAGGCAGTATTTTGAATTCACTATGGAATCTGCTATTGAATGGACAAACAAAAAATCCATTGAGCAATACATTGATTTACTGCATTTTAAGTACAAACCCAAGAGTGTGAAGCGTAAAATTGCTTCGCTAAAAGCATTTTTTCACTATCTTGAAATTGAGGAACTTATAGAAATTAACCCATTTCATAAAATACAAATAAAATACAAAGAACCATTTATTCTCCCAAAAACTATTCCGATAAATAATATTGAACAAATTATTAAGTTTGCTTATTTAAAACTTACCAAATCTAAAACAGAGTACGCTAAAAGGGTTGCTCTGCGAAATTCACTTATACTCGAGTTGTTATTTGCCACCGGAATGAGGATTTCAGAATTATGCACACTCACGACTGAACAAATTGATTTTAATGATTACATAATCAAAATTTACGGAAAGGGCTCAAAAGAACGCCTGATTCAAATCTGCAATCAAAATGTTCAGGAGTTGCTCAAAAAGTATAATCAATCATTTAAATTTGAAATAGCAAACAACAAATTTTTCTTTATAAATAGACTCGGCAACCGTCTATCTGAACAATCTGTTCGTAATATGATTACCAACTATGCAATCGGTGCAGAAGTGCCGCTGCACATTACTCCGCATATGTTTCGTCACTCTTTTGCAACTCTACTGCTTGAAGAAGATGTTGACATACGCTATATTCAACAAATGCTGGGTCACAGCTCCATTACCACAACGCAGATTTACACACATACGAGCATTAACAAACAAAAAAACATTCTTTCTGCCAAGCATCCGAGAAACAAACTAGAAATCGGGATATAATAAAAGCCTTGCGAGCGTTTTAACTCACAAGGCAATCAGAATACTTTATTCACTTTTATCAAAATCATTTTCTATTACATCGGAAATAAGATTTGAAAAATCAACAGCATTTTTTGAAGTAATAACAGGTTTTCCTTTTTCAACCCTTTGAGATTTTTATACTGGCGGGTTGTCATTCCTGACCACGCTTTTGTGATTTCATCAGTCAGAATTGCATATTCTACCCCCTGTTTTACACCACGAGAATCCCATTCATCAGTAAGCTCTTTTCTTACCTGTATAGCCTGAAGTCTTTGATTTATCCACTCCCTGCTATACCCTTTTTTCAGATATGTTTCAAGGGCTCTCTCTATGGTAAGTTCAGGGTCTATGGTTTCATCAATCCTCTCACGCCCTACTTCTGCAAGCCACATTTTGAAAGGTTATGCTTTTGGCGACGGGATTGACTGTATTAATCTTAAAAGCTGTTCTGTATTTGCAACATCTGTTTTGTAATTTTTACCATCCTTAGGAGATTGCATTTTCAGTTGTACGATATTTTCGTACAACTGGTTTGCTCCTTCAGCTTTAAGCTTTCGCTTAAGATCGCTCCAGTAACGACGAGGTTCGTTACTGTCAGTCAGAACTGAAATTACATCAACTATGGAAAAATACCATTCTTCTTCCGACTCATTCCACGCAGTACGTATCTTTTTATCTTCAAAAATTTGTATTTTATTTTCTTCACTCATATATGTTCACCCACTTCTAACCTAAAATTATTATAGCAGACTGAGTTTACAAATTCAATCTATTAAGCTTTATAGAGATAGGAATTGTTCATAATTAAGGTCGAAGACAATCTCTAATTCGTATCCCCGTGATACTTTCACTTCTCTTATGAGCTGACAAGCTATCATTTTCTTCTGTTCCATTGTGGAGTTATCAAACTCATCAGCCCAAGTTCTGAATTGTGAGTAATAAAAATCAAGCTTACCCATCGCATTTTGCTGATTGGCAAGCTTGAACTTTATATCATTTAATTCAGTTTCTTTTTTATGGAGTAAATCGTTTGTATTATCAATAGAAGCTGACAGTATATCGGGAGCGAATCGGCTCTCACCAAGTAAAGAGCGTCCTATTTCAGCAGATAATTCAATTACCTGTCTTTTTAGTTTATCAATCTCTTTTTCAATCTTAGTTTGCTTTCTCTTATATTCCGATATTTCTGACTTATAGCGTTTTTCGAGTGCTATATCTTTTGGTGTTGATTTGATTTTGGCGAGATAATCTCTTAATGTTGCAAGCACAGCACCGTCAATTCTGTGTGCCACATAAGCCGACTGCCCGTCACAAGCACCTCGTTTCATTGCTTTGTTCGTACAGATATACCTTTGTCTGCGAACTCTGTACTGACTTCCGGCAAATTTTTTATCGCCATGTGCAAATTTTACATATCCTGGGTATTATCCAAGTATTCTTCCATACATTCAACATTTATAGCGCCTTTTTCGTGTAATGTGCTTTCGTATATTCGTATTCATTCATCTGAGAAATATCTTCAAGTTCAAATTTATTGAAACTATCAAATTTTTCTTAGATATTAAAACTTTTTGAATACAATTATTAGCATCTGTAAATGAGATATAGTACTTTCCCTTTTCTGTATGTAATGTGTAAGGATTATACTTATCCTTTCTTCTTTTGGGACGTTTGTTGTCCATATTTTGTCCTCCAATCAATCTGAATTTAAAAAATCAAATTGACTGGAGGACTCCTGCTCTTGTATAACAATAAAGTCCTTTCTGCTTTCAATGCAAAAAAGAGCATAAAAATGCCGACAGGTAATAGCATTAAAAGCTAAAACCTGTCGGCATTTAACAAGCACATATTAAATATCTTCTTATTTTTTCTGTTTTTGTTATTTCCCGTTCTCAAACACATACAGGTACAAATCCTCAAGGGTTGCTTTTACGGATTGTATTTTATAGTTTTCAGGTGGGATATCAGTTACTAATCTTACAATGATTTTTTCGTCGTTATGATAGAGATTTGAGACACGGTAATTATCTTGAAAATATTTAAGTTCTTCCTTATTAATTTCGACTTCAAATACCTTATTTTCAATTTCTTTTGTAAGGTTGGTACAGGTATCATGCGACACAAGCTGACCGCTTTTGAGTAATATAATCTCCTTTGCAATAAACTCAATGTCCGACACAACGTGGGTTGAAATCAATACTATTTTATCCTCCGCAATTTCGCTTATAAAGTTGCGGATTCTTATCCTCTCTTTCGGGTCAAGCCCTGCTGTCGGCTCGTCGAGAATTAAGATTTCGGGATCATTTAAAAGGGCTTGTGCAATTAAGGCTCTCTGCTTCATACCACCGGAGAACGAGCCCAATTTTTTATGTGCCGACTCTTTAAGATTGACGGTTTCAAGAAGTGAGGCAATTTTTTGTTTTGCCTCTTTCTTTTTCAGACCTTTTAAAGCCGCCATATACCACAAAAATCGGTTGAGCGTAAAGTCATCGTACAAGCCCTGTTGCTGTGGCATGTAGCCGAGAACTGTTCTGTAGTCTTTGCCGAGTTTTTTAATTTCCTCGCCGTCATAGAGAACTTCTCCGCTGTCGGCGTTCAGGTTGTCGGTGATGATATTCATAAGGGTGCTTTTGCCTGCGCCGTTTGGTCCGAGCAAGCCATAAACGCCCGGCGTTAAGGTCACACTGAAATCATCAAGTGCCTTAACTGCACCTTTTTTATATGTTTTACATAAATTTTTTATTTCAAGCCTCATTTTTACACCTTCTCATAGCTTTAAATTCAATATTAGAAAAGTTAAATGCAATTATAGTTAAACAAATCATCAGCAGGAATACGCATAATACTATCAAACTCGGGACAAGCCACATCCAACTGCCTTTTTGAAAGCTTGTGTATAATCTTATATCGGTCAAATTCATACATAACAGGCACGGAAATAATACTATCACCGCCCCGACAATCATAGACAATATATTATTCTTTAATACTTGAGAAAGCATAGCAACCGCCGTCATAACCGAGACAGCCTCCGCTATATGCACTGCCGCCGTAATAAAAATCATACTGTTTACGGAAATTGTACTGCCAATATTTGCAAAGTCCTGCATAAATACAACAGGAGTGTTTAACGACTCTGTTCCAAATGTTTTTATAAAATTTATATAATAAGGCAAATAAATTAAAGTATATGATATAAGCGTGGTAAGCGAAAGTGTCATTACTTTTGAAAGTACAAGCCTCAGCTTGCCCTTTTTTGTGCAGCGAATTAGATCAATCATATGCTTTTTATGCTCATATGCAAATATATCGGACGATATAAATATTATTACTGCCATAAGCAAGGTAAAATACTGCCATTCTCTTGACGGATTTTGGGCAAGTCTTTTATAAACAATATAGTTAATGAATATGGGAGTAATATGATAACGCTCTCCGACCTCTTTTATGTACGAGGCTTGATTTGAAATCTCCTCAAAGGCGGCGCCCTTGGTTTTCAAAATCGAATCTATAGCCGTTATCCTTATTTCTTTTTCTTCAGCCGATAAGGACATATCAGTTGAAATGGTGTTAAGCTCTTCATTCAGTCCGTCAAAATAATCCTGCTGTCCCCGCAAATAATCTTCTTTTTCCTGCGTAAGCTCGCCCTCAAGCTTATCAATATACGCGCTGTATGCGCTTTCCTGAGCCGAACTGTATACAACCGAAATATCATCAGTAGCATTACCGTAGGCGACAAAAACAAGCAGAATAATCGCTATTATTGCCATTGAGCATTTGTAGTGCTTAAAACATTCGCCTTTGAATATTGAAACGCCGCCTTGAATTTTATAAAACCTTCGTCTGAATTTTTCAAGCATTGGCGTAAATATATTGTTTGTCGTTATTTGCGCGGATTTTACAAAAGACATGCAAATTACCGTTACGGAAGCAATAGCGATCAATATCATAGCTATAACGTAAATCAGGGTAATATTTACAGTATGTAAAAAAATATTGATATTAAGATAATTTCCGAAAATATTATTTCCGCTTAAAAAGTATAAAAAGTTTATATACTTAAGCTGATTTAGGGGAGAGTTGCTTCCTATTGCAAGATAAAGAACTCCTTCAATGAAAACCCAAAATGCGGTAACGACAAAAACCATTCCCGTATTTTTTACTAAAACAAATATAAACGCGATAAAAAGGGCAAGCACGCACATCGTGATTATTTTTGATAAACCCCACAAAACAAGATATTGCCAAATTTGCAGCTTTAAATTACAATTCATAAAAAGCTCGCAGGACTGAATATTCCTTGTCATATCGCCGAAGCCGCTGTACAATCCGCAGAGTGCAATATTTGAAGAATAATATACTGCGCATATTAAAATCGTAAAAAAGATAAGGACGAATAATTTTGAAATAATAAGCGGCATACGTCCGTATTTTGCGGTTCTGATAAGCCCGTATAATTCCTTGTCCCTTTCCAATGTAAAAATATAGATGCACATTAAAAATACAAGGGCAAATACGAGCAAATCGGTCAGAACAAATGTTGTTGAATTTTCTACGGCAAAATTGTTTCCGATTTTAAGCTTTGTATTATTAACATCTTTAAAATCCTCGGCGGTTTTTAATATGTTGTTGTATGAAAACGAACCTTCTTCCGCAAAAACCGAGAACTTTGTCTGCATCTGCGCGCGCTCATCCATATCGCCTATAAAAGAGCTATAATCAACTAAAGACTTGCATTGATTTACCAAATTTGAAAGATAGGTTTGTTTATCAAGAAGCTCTTGTTTTGTATAATGTAACGCCCGCGCCTTTTTGTATTCCTCCGGGTTCTCCGCCTTATATTGTTCGGTAATTCGCCCAAGATTTTTTAGATCATCGCCGTTGCTGTTATCTGCCGTTCTGTCAAATTGAAGAGCGATTTCAACTGTTTTTAATTCACTTTCAAGTTGTCGTTGTGCTTCAGTCGGCACATAATCTGAATATTTAGATATTATATTCTCATAATCAGATAAATTAGTATGTACTGTTTTTACTTCAAGATTATTTGATTGAGTGTAAACCAAGAATATTGAATTTGCAGTAAAAAACAAAACAAGGCATATTAAAAACAGTTTTTTGCTGAACAGTTTGTAAATCTCGAACATAATCAATTTCATATTGTTACAACCTTAATTAAATGAGTAGATTTCTCCGCCAAAATCAGTGCTGTTAATTGGCGAAATAGGTTCATTTCTTATAATAGAAACTAACATATCTTTAATTTCTACGGGAATTTTATCAACAGATACAAAAGCTACATATTGACCATTTACAAAAGAAAGAGGATTTTCTTTAACGAATTTTTCGGCATTAGCTGCGGTTTTAAATTTCAATATTTGAAAATTTGCAGTATAATTACCTCCGTCACCCGCCCAAGATAAAGTTACTGAAAAGCCACTATTGACTTCATCAGAAAGCGTTTTGTCATATGATGTTGAAATCTTATACAACTTATTTTGTGTATTTTCAAAAACATTTTTCAATTCATTATCATTAGTATCAATTTTTTCATTCTCATCTACTTGGCTTAATGCGTTATTATTTTCAGCCTCGACATTCACGGAACTTAATAATGTTTTATATTCCACTGTTTGTCCTGACAGAGATTCTGTTTTTGACTTATCAACAAAATAAATCTCGCAATTCATATTATCCACCTGTTGAACAAATATGAAGCAATCTGAATCCTGGGGAATGTTTAACACTGAACATTCAAAAGGTATTAAAAACGAACTTTTTTCATTAAATGAAGCGTCAAGAGACTTAACATTATCTCCGTCACTTTCAGTTGATGCGTTTTCATCTGTATCTTCACTAAAGTTCTGTAAATACAGCTGTGATTCATTTGCAAACAAATTATCGCCGTAATTCATTTCCGTTAAAAGTTTGGGATTGCTTCCGTCGAGTTCACTTGTAAAATATTTAAACTTACCGTTAGTATCCGAATTATCAATGAGATATGTTAGCTGTCCATTATAGAAAAACGGCGAGCAAACATCACCTTCATCATTTCTAATTTGGTTTATTTTTATCGTATTGATATTAATCGAATAAAATTCCTGATACGTAGAAACTGTTACCTTTCCGCTTTCTTCCTGCTTTTTAATTTCATCTTCTGAAATAGGAAGAACCGGCACATAAATATAGTCATCATATGCGGTAAATTGGAAAGTACCTCTAAGATTATCACTGTAATTTTTGCTGTTAAAGATTTCCTCCGGTTTAGATTTAATGTTATTTATTTTATATCTTTTTATCGAAAAGCTGTCATAAACTGAGGACGAATCAATATCATCGGCAAACTTATCCTGTGAGAAATAAAAATAACCTTTATGAATCAACCAATGCGAAATGCCGTCTTTAAATTCAATCAGTTTTTCCCTTGTTGATCCATCGGGTGTAACTTTGTACAATATATTTCCGAGAAAATTACCCATATCATCTTCATCTTTTACAACAATATATAAATTACCGTCATAATATTGCACAATATTAGCTGATTCTCCTGATGCATTTACAAATAAATTAAAGTATGCATTACAATCAACACTGTTATGCGAACAATTAGGCTTGTTACATAGCGGTGTTGCCGCCTGTGATTCACGGTCAATATAGTAAAGGTAATTATTAGGCAAAAACACATAGTACCCTTTTTCTGATTTTGTCACAGGAAAATTTATTCCGTTCAAGTTACTGTAATAATATTGAAAATTTGTTGTGTAGTCAAATGATAATTTATCATCTGAAGTTTTGCTTGCGTCATTACATGCAGACATCAACATCATAGTCGGCAACAATAAAGCAATTAGTAACGCACTTAATAATTTTTTCATTTACTGTATCCTCCAAAAACAATTAAAGAACTATGCAATATCAGAATGTTAAAAACAAACCATACCGACATAACTCTTTGATGAATATTTGCTTTATTATAGAACTATATAAGGAATATCATATCCATTAGTATTACCTTCACACTGCGCACTACCCCATGTTACATAAGAACTAATGCGTACTTTATGATAACTTTTAGCACTTTTCAAAGAAACCCCGTTCTGTGCTGATACAGATGTTTCAGCATAGTTCGAACTGGAATCGGTACAACGATTGAAACTATTAGTGTTATAATTTCCACCTGCTTGTGCACTAAGACTTGTTAACTTTCCATTTGCAGAAGCAACAGAATGTACGATAAAAGATTTAATTTTCATTTTTATTTCTCCTCGTCAGACATACTGCTAAGCTTTTCCGACAGCGTTTTGTCAATGTAAATTCCGCTGTCCGGTAAAATTATTTCTGCCGATACCATTTGTACAAAGCTTGATCCGCACAAACCTACAGCTAATGCACATGATACAATAGTTTTTATACCTTTTATTTTTCCATTTTCTTTCTTCCTCCTCAAAATGATATTTTAATAAAATTTCTAAGTTATAAGAATTTCATTCTTTATATGATTTCTTATTCTTTATAAAATAGTTTCTGAGTAACTCAGGTTCTTTGGGCTGGCAAAAGCCACATAATGATGCTGCCCCACTAGCAAACTTAGCTGATTTAACAGCAAAAAATCCAATAATTTTTTTTGCCATTTTCATTGATTTCTTCATTTTTTATTTCTCCTTTTTGATAAAATTACTTCAACAAGAACTGATATATCTATTACAAAAAAAGTAGGAAATATTACCAGTGCCTGATAAAAATGAAACATACATAAAATCAAAATTGCAACAAATGAACTTAACACTATTTCTATAATTGAAAGTCTTTTAAACTTTTTTTTACTCTTTTCATTAATTTTTTTATTTACATTTTCTACAGGTGCATACAACCAAATAATGATTATAGATATAATCATTATTATTAAACAAAAATAGTTATTAAAAATTAAATATTGCTTAGAAAGAAAATTGTAAAATTTTATAGTACACAAATAAGAAAAAATATAAATTAAATTACACTTAAAATATGTTGGTGCATGATATCCCCCTGTACACGAACGGATAATAAATAACGTTATAATATAAAGTATGCCTTCAAAAAAGCGCCCGATCATAAAACTAATTATTAAAATAGCTATTATTCCTATTAATGATGAAAGGCATATCTCAATGCCATAGATATATACTTCTAAAGGAAATTTATCATTGTCATCAAATAAAAAAACTGCTATATTTCTAGATAAAGAATGTAACATAACTCATAAGCCTCAACATATTCTTTATTTAAATATAGCAGTTTTTATTTATTTTTGTGTAATGTGGTAAATATTACTTGTTTTTTGGTAAATTTTGTTTCTTTAAAATTATCATTGAATGAAAGTACCCATCTTTTTCAAAAAAGTTCACCTCTCCATCATATTTTTTTGCAACAGATTTTAATATATCTATACCCTTACCATGATTTTCGTTACTCTTACTTGTCAATAGATTTGGATTCTCATTTAAAATAGATTTTTCTACTTTATTAACACAGTCAACTATATAATGATTACTGTGTATATATATTTTAAGCCACATTTTTCGATTTATCTTATCAATTTTTATTAAATGCTCTATTGCGTTATCACACATATTTCCAATAATTGACACAATATCGCTGTTTTCAGAAAATTCAATCATTTCATCGGCAATTTGAATACTAAAATTAATATTCAAAGCAACTGCTTTTTCTTGCTCAACATTTATTACCGCATTAAGCAAAGGATTTTTTGTGTCTATAGGGGTATAAATAGCTTTCAGATTTTTAGAAACCTCACCACAAATCTTTTGGGCATCTTGATATTTCTTGTTTGAAATAAGATTATCAATGCACAAAAGATTATTTTTCATATCATGTTTTATCCTTGAAATTTTTTCGATTTGTACATTGCTTTGTAAAATGTTATGTTCATAAAGATCGATTTGCTGTTCCATAAGCAAAAGTTTTGTACTTGCTTCATTTTCTTTGCTTATTCTTGATACCGCATACCATACTATTGCAGTAACAGTAATCATACACAGGCATATTACAGAAAGATACACCATTATATTAGCCTCATATTTCGTGATTACCATAATGTAAAAAGTGCAGTAAACGATTAGTAAAACTATAACAGGAAGGATAATAAAAGCTATAACATCTGTTATTTTTCTTAAATTGACTTTGTGATTTCTAAATTTTACAAGCATTGAAAAAACTAATACATCAGTCAAATTGATAACCACTATACAAGTATATCTGTAAATCGTAGGTTCAGTTACCAATTCGTAGTGTGTATATCCTGTAAAAAAGCTTACAAAATAACTGAAAGCAAAACTTATCACTGTGTTAATCAAAAAGGCAATCAAAGGCATAAATATTCTGCTAAAAATATTGCCACGTAAACATAATAGGGAGTAAATTTCCAGTACTGCCAAAAACATTAAATCATTTATTATCATATAGTATTCTACAAGAGATGAATACAACAAAATGCCAAACATTACTGTACTGAACAGTAAAAAGCAAATTACATTTCTTTTTCTGTTATCGGATTTCTCCATAAATAGATATAAAAATCCACAAAACATCAGCGGCTGAAATAAATCAGTCACTATTTCAACAAAAACATCAAGCATACTCTTTCACCAACCAATCATAATAATTTTTCTTTGCAATATCTTTATATTTTTTGCTAATAATAAATTCCTTTCCACAGTCTAGGATCACCCTGTTCGTTTCAAAAGTTGAAATATGTTTTGCATTCACAATACAACCAATATGAATTCGAATAAAACCTTTGTTGTTTAAATCTTCATACTTTTCATCCATTGTACTTCGTTCTTTGTATGCCAACTGCTCGGAGTAAAAGAAAACATAATTTTTTTCTTTTTCAAGATATAAAATGTCATCCAAATTCAAAAGAATAAAATCTCTCCCACTTTTTATAATATAGTCATTACTTATATTTTTTAATTTACTAAAAATAAGACTTATACAATCAAATACATTATCGTATAATTCAGATTTTCGTAAAAATGTATATGGTTTTTGCTTTAGTGCCTTAAAAACCATATTATCCTTGCTTGTAAGAAAAATAATGTATGGTATATCTGCTACACCTTTGTTTTTATTGATCTTTTCACATACTTTTATTCCGTTTATCATAGGCATATCAATATCAAGAAAAATGATATGATACTTTTTATAGTTTTCAAGTAAATCATATCCATTTGAATATTTATCAATCGTGCATTTCATCTCCATCTTTTCACAAAATTCTGAAATTTTATTAATCAAATTGTTAATAAAAATAGTTTCGTCATCAACAATAGATATATTTAACATATCCTCACCACCATTTTAATTCTAACAAATATTAAAATGTTTTTCAATATACGCTTAGATAATTAATTATTTAAGTTTTTACTATGAATTTTATAAGTTAACGAGCTATTACCGCCGTTATCTCTGTATCTTTGCTTGGTTACTAGCAATTTGGCTTTTCTTAAATCCTTAATTACCCTTCTTACTGTAGCAGGCGACAGCCTTATGTCGCCTGCTATTGTATTTACGGATGGCCAGCATTCGCCGTTTTTGTTCGCTCTGTCGTAGAGATAGGTATAGACAGCTACGGCTCTGTGTGGCAAATCCATTTGATATAAAAATAATAATCTACTCATTGTAATTTTCCTCCTGCGTAGGTCTTGTTGTTCTAATCGGCACTTTTTGCTGTTTGGTATTTGTGTTCTCTGCCGGTTTTTCCTGTGGTTCTGTTCCTTCTTCGTTTGGCAAGGTCTTGAGATTTGCGTTTTCTTGATTTGCTTCGCCATTAGCTTTTTCAAACTCCACATCGACAACAGGATGTTCAAATAACTGTGGACTGTAAGTTTGAATTATGTTGTTAAGCAGTTTGGAACGGTTAGCATAGTGAACTTCACGGTTGCCATTTTCAGCAACTTCATACTTTTCCTCAAATTCAATACCCCATTTAAAAAACAGTTTTAGCTTGACTTTCATCGGATAAAAGCCTGTTTTCATAACAACAAATGTGCCTTTAGGAAGCGATTTTAACTCATCAGTTGTCATTAGCGGTCGCTCTATCATCTGTAAGGACTGTGAAGGGTCATTCTTACTCCTGCTTACAGAACCTGACATAACAGTTCTTGAGCCGAGTGCTTTTGATAGGACTTCCGCACTTGTGCTGTTGGGAGCAAAGCCACCGAAGATGGTCAGCTGTGTGTTGTCTATGATAACATCAGCACCCTCTTTGCCGTAATTCTTCTCCAACTGTGCAAAGGATTGGATTATTGGTAATATCTGTAATCTCCTTGAACGGGAGGCAGAGAACATCATCTCTGCCGAATCAATCTTCGGCAAAGTTCCGAACTCATCGCAGAAGAACACACAGCGGTTTTTCAATACACCGCCGTTTTCATCTGCAACCGACAGTATCTCACGGTAGAGCTGTTGGATAATAAGCGAAACCATAAAGAATGTGTTAGGATTTTCTTCCGGCATTACAATAAATATCGCACATTTTTGATTACAGAATTTTTCAGCGTCTATTTCTGTATCAAAACACAAAAGCTGTTCAAGCTCAGAGTCAAGAAATGCATTCAGCCTTGAAAGTGCCGTACTCATTACGCTTGACATAGCCTGTTCAGCTGTGTTCAGTGCCGCCCCTGCAAACCATTTTGCTTTGTGGTCATCGGGAAGATAGTCCATTAAAAGTTGAAACTGATTTTTGCCTTTCTTGTTGGTCGGAGCAAGTAACTCCTGAATGATTTTGAATACCGAAACAATATGCCTTTCTTCGGGTTCGCAGAATTCTGAAACAAGCAGAATGGTTGCTGTTAAAAGTCCCTCTGCGGCATCATAAAAGTAAGCGTTCTGTCCGAATGAAGCCGAGTCCATACCCGAAAGAATAATTGTTTTTGAAATGATTTTTGCGTATTTTTCAGCTCTTGCTTTGTAAACAAGCTGTTCGGGTTCGGCTTTGTATAAGTCCATATATTTGTTCACAAGATGCAGGAGATTGTTGCCGTGTGAGCGTGTAGGATTACGCAAGTCTATGACTGAAATTTTGTAGCCGTAATACTTTTCTGCAATCATTCCGTAATTGCGAACAATATCACCTTTGGTGTCGGTTGATAAAAATGACATACCCGTTGCACAGGCATATTCAATGCAAGGATAAAGCCAATATGCAGTCTTGCCGACACCTGCCGCACCAATCATCAGAGCGTGGACATCGCCTGTGTCAACCATTGCTGTTGTTCCCTTTTTTCTGTTCTTGCAACCGACAACTATACCTTGTTCAGTTGGTCTGCTGTCTGGATTATTTCTCCACTCGTTAGGCTGAAAATCAATTTGTTTGTATGTTTTTTTGACTTCCTTTTTGGTCGCCCAACGAGCCGTGCCGTGCTGACCTTGACCGACTGTCTTATTCTTTATACGGTTAAGAGAATAGTAATTTCCGACCGTTGAAATTATTATGAAAAGGGCAAACATTGAGCCTGTCACTATAATCAAAGTTAGTATGCCTGATGGCATATTCGTTCATCTCCTTTCGGTTCAAAAATTAAATCCTCGTTCCAGTCCTTGTAGTTTGGAATGAGGATTTCATTTTGGATATTCATTGAGTTTAATTTTTCGGCTATGCGTTTGTTTGCTGTCTGTCCCGCCTCATCATTATCGAAGCAGAGAAACACATTTTTGATGTTTGGATTATCTTTAAGGCATTGAAAAAGCACCCTGTCCGAAACGGAGCAGGATGCCGCAAAGCTATGATTTTTCCAGTTTTCCTTGTGCATTGAAATGTAGGAAAGCATATCAATCGGAGCTTCAAATAAAAATATCTTGTCGCTTGTGCCGTGCCAGTGGAAGCTGAACTCAGGTTGACTGCCTGCAACATTTCCCTTGTACGAATTACTTGTTACTGTTCCTCGCTTGTGAGCATGGCGAGGTTTACCGTTTGAATCGTAGCCGACAAAGACAGCGTTATAATAATCGGCAGATTCATAAATCATTTTGTTTTTGACAAACTCAAAAAGTACATCCTTGTCAATACCACGAGTCAACAGCAGATAAGAAAAAAGTCTGCTCATTCTGTCATTTTTCGGCGGCAATTCAAAAGGTTTGTGACTCTTTTCTATGGGCGGTGAGGTTATTATTTGACCGCCGCAGTTATTCAAAAGCATTTCAACCGCTTCGGCATAGTCCTTGTTGTAAAATCTGCGGACAAAATCAATCGCATCACCGCCTTTCTGTTCGTACTGATGATACCAGAGGTGCCCTCTGATTGTAACCTTTTGCGAGCCGTCAAGCCATTCATATTCAGAACCTGATTTCTTGACTTTCTCACCATGACTGATTAAAAAATTAGCAAGGTCGGTTCTCCTTGCCTGTTCTCGCTGTTCTTTTGTAAAATGAATGTAGGTTGATATTTTAATCACTTCCTTGTATATATTTTTCTTTTCTGCTGTAATATCTTATAGTGGGTAGTTTTTCTCTTATCACTGTGACAGGTGGCACCTATCAGTGATTTGGGGCAGTTATTCCTTGGCGGAAAATTTTTATTGACATTCAAATAACTATTGATTATAATAATATTAGGATATATTTATCCTATTTGCACATAATAATTCTGGAGGTGTTTTTATGAATGTAAACACAAAATCTCTTGTTTCAATCACAGAAGCAAATCAAAATTTTTCTAAGGTTGCAAGATTAGTTGATGAAAATGGTTCGGCAGTTATTCTGAAAAATAATATTCCTCGTTACCTTATTGTTGAATTCAGTCAGGCAGAAAACGAACAGATTGCTGTTGATGAAGATGTTATGGATATTTCAAAAAGGCTGATTGCAAAAAATAAAAAAACCTATGAGGTTCTTGCAAAATGATAGTTTTATCTAAACCACAAATTCTTATGATGCACAAATCCTTGATTGAGGAAACAGGCGGACTTGACGGTATCAGAGATGAGAACTTGCTTGATTCTGCGATAAATGCACCTTTTCAAAAATTTGACTGCCAAGATTTATTTCCAACTGTACAACAAAAAGCTGCACGGCTTGGGTATGGAATCATAAAAAATCACGCTTTTGTTGACGGGAATAAACGCATTGGCACGCACACTATGCTTGTTTTTCTTGCACTCAACGGAATTGAACTTGACTACACACAAGAAGAACTTTACACAACAATACTGAATATAGCTGATGGCAAACTTGAACTTGCCGATTTAACGAAATGGATAATTAGACATCAAATATAGTGCAAATTGGCAAACGCAAACAAGAATTTATTATACGGTGAAAACAATATGAGATTTTTATTGATAATTGATATGCAGGAAGATTATATGGGCGAAAAAAGAAACAAGAAAAAATTTCCCTATGATACTAAAAAACTCATAGATAATGTAAACCATAAAATCAATTCATATTCGAAAGAATACGTAGTCTATATTAAAAATCAGTTTTTCTGGGAATCACCTAAAAGAGAAAAGTCACTATCAAAAGAGATGAATGTGATTTCCAAACAGATTTTTACAAAGAGAAATCCCAATGCTTTTAAAAATATTCAATTTGCTAATTTCCTAAAGAAAAAGAATGTAACAGAACTCGAAATTATAGGCATTGATGGTAATTATTGTGTAAGGGCAACAGCAATTGCGGCTTCCAAGACTGGGTATGAAGTGTTTTTAGATGAAAACTGCATTGGAATTTCTAACGCTAAAAAGTATGAAAAGTCTAAATTAAAAATGAAAAGTGTTGGAATAAAATTTTTATAGATTACATTTTCAAACCCTGAGCCCGCTTTTTATCATTAATCTTCTTCTGTAACTTTTTATCCGTCCGTTGTGCTTTCTGTTTTTCTTCAAAGCGGAGTTGATTTTGGATTATGTTGCAAAGGTAACGCAGGAGATAAAGAGAAGAAACTGCAACGCTGTTGCGGTTGGTTTTAATTGAATAACGAGGATACAAAGCACCTCTGTCTGAATCAAAGACTGATTCGGCAGAGGTGTTTTCTTCATATTCAAAGGGATTTGAAACAGATTCTTCGTCTGTATTCTCGCTTTCTTCCGCTTCATCTTCGTTAGGAATTAATTTCAATGCTTCCTTGATTACCGCATTCTTGATTGACTTGAACTCCTTGTTTTGAGCAAGCGGAATCCTGTCAGGTATTTCATCCGTGTAGGTGCGGATTGTGTTTTCCTTTTGCTCATACCACAGGTCATACAACTTTTTGATTCTACCATCATTTGCAAGCTCATCAACAATAGAATCCACAAGTGCTTTTACATCGGGTTTCAGATAGCCGTAAACCTTTTTGCCTTTCGTTTTTGAAAGTCTGTCGGCAAGCTCCAACAGCTTATGCTGAATTGATGCGCTGATATATATTTCCAAGTTTATTTTCGAAACCAAATCATCTACAATATCACGGGCCTCTGCTCGTAGTTTATCTCTATGCTTGGTCTGCCTTTCATATATGCACAATAAATCTTGCTGAAAAATATCTCTTGCAAATGATGAACGCAGATTTTCAACTCCCTTTTGCGTGAGATAGCCTTCGTTCTCCACAGTTGAATATGCAATCAGATGCACATGAGGGTGGTGCGATTCATTATGAAATGCAGCATACCAACGAAGATTCTCCATTGGTATTTTCAGATTTTTAGCAAGTGCTTCGGTCTGAGTGCGGAGCATATCCCGCCAACGAGTTCCGGTATTAAAACCAAGCCGTTCCGCATCCTCTCTGCGAATAGAAATTATCGCAGTCCAGATATTTCCCTTGTGTTTGTCAAGTTCTTCCGTTACTTTACTCAACTGAACCTGCACACCGTCATCGGTAAAAAGTCCGTGCGAGCCAAATCTTTCTGCACGAGGACGGGTAGCAATGTAATCGGCATATGCTTTTCTGCCCGAGATTTCATAAGCGTAATCTTCCATAACTCTTGAGATAAAATCAGATGCCGAGCCTTGATTTTGCTTTTCAAGGTAATCGACATATTCAAACATATCCTTGCTGTCGGGAAAATCCTTTAAGATTTTTTCGATTAGATTCTTCTGTTTTTCTGTTGCAGGAGCAAACTTTTTAGTGTCATCAATTTTCTCAACTCCCTCACGGGTGGCAATATATTTTGCATAACCGCCTGCGCTAACTTTTCGATTCGGCTTGAGATATTTAAACTTTGTAACTAACCTTGCCACAAATAATTATCCTTTCTGCCAATCGTATGCGTCATCAAATGAGAACGAACCGTTGAGCCGTTTGACTTCCTTGACGCACTCACCACGAAGTTTTGTAAGAGTCATCTTGTCAATATCCTGTGACGAGGCAATAATATTCATTGTCATAGCAAGTTCAACCGCCAATTTAAAAATCAGTCTGCTCATTCGATTGTCGCTCTCGGCAACGATAGACTTCAATGTAGAGGTAACCACATTGGGAAGATACTGACTGTTGTCGTTTGAGGAAAGGTAACCAACATAGAAAATTATTGCCTTTTCAATAAACTCGCTTCGGCTGGAGCAGTTATCTTCCTTGTAAATACCCTCAACCATATCAATTGTTGACTGCTTTATCCATAGTGCAAATTTCCGCTTTACTTCTTTTCTATTATCTGTTTCATTCAAGTGCAAAACCTCCTTTATAGTCACAACCCATAGTTGCAACTCCTTGAATTTTGGCATTTTATTCGGCAATTCGGGCAGTTAAACCCACAAGTACAACCCCAAAGCTGAAAATTAACCCCTATGGATTTTCGAGGCTGAAAAGCGGGAAAAACCGCATGTCAGTCGGCGTTGCCGTCTGCCGTAAACCGACACGAGGGAGCGACTGCAACCCCGTGTCTTTCTCCTGCTTAAAATTCCACCCTTGAAAAACTGCCCGAATTGCCGTAACTTCGATTTTTCACACCTTGCCACAAACCGCCCTGTTTCATTTTTTCTTTGAATTCGGATACTTTCCCGACTTCTTCTTTAAAAGCCGACACAGGGCGAGTGTAGCGAGAATACCGCCGTTATTCTGCTTTTATTGATTTACCGTTTATCACTTCAAAATTGCACTCGGTATAGGACAGTCCGTATTCCTTAACCTCACGGTTCAGAATATCAAACATAGCCTGTTCAATACTGCGAGGGGATAACTTGATTTCATCACTCAAAGTGTCATAGCAAATCCATTCCTCACTCTCAGGTGTATCCTTTACAAGAACGTCAAATCCGAGGAGCATTTTATCGGGTGTGGGAAATACAACAGCGTTGATTTTTACACAACCTACTGTAAGTGAAGCAAAGAGAGTATCGTGCTTGTCCCTTGGATTTTCGGAAAGTAATTTCTTGACTTCGTTTACCGTTAGATACATTTTGAAAATATATTTGTCACCGAGTTGCTTTTTCAGTTTCTTCCTCTCGTTCATAAACTCATACCGCCAATCACGTTTGTAAAATCTTCATCATCAGGTGAATTAAATAAATTGTTTTGCTCAAAGTTTTCGTAGTATTTCTCTGCACTGTCAGTCACAGCATCATTCAATGTTTTTAAATCAAAACCACAATCCTTGTATCCCTGTGAAACCGTTTCGTAGTAACTGTCACTCGGCAAACCAAACTGCTGTTTTAAATTCATAATATAAACCATAGCTGTCAATTCTTTACTGTTATTCAGTTTTACAGGCAAATCCTGTTTGAAGTAGTGTGACGGATAACCCTCGTAGCGGTCAAGCAATCTTTCATCTCTCGGATGAAGTTCCCATAAAGTAACGGGAACTGACTTACCAATACAAGGTGCGATTGTTGCGTATGAACAATTTGGCATACCCTTGAACTGTAATTCGTAATTTTCAATTGTACCTTTGCCAACAAGTTTTGCAGTTGGACAACGATATTTCATCTGATTGAGATTAAGGTTACTGCCATAGGCAATGTATAATTTTTTACTCATAATAGATTTCTCTCCTTACATACTCATAATAAAACCCGAAGTTTCTTCCTGTTCATCATTTGGAACAGGATTGACTTCGGGTTCGTTGATATTTATATTTTCGTTTGTATTATGAACTGTATCGTTCAACTGTGAGACTCGTTTTTGAGCAAACCTTTCCTTTTGCTTTTCAGCCTGTGCTGGGTCTTTCCAAGCAATATTGCCATCAAGATTTTTCAGCAGATGATGACGAGCTGTTTTGAACTCGTCACCTATCAAACCCAATCTTAAAAGCCAAGTTCTGAAAGTGTACTTTTCATTATCCGATACAGTTTTAGCGTGTCTTGCAGACTTCTGAATTAAAGCCTGATGACTGATTGCAAGGCAAAGCTGAATAGCACTTTTGACCTCGCCTGCGTGTAAGGTTGAATTGAACAGACGGAATTCAATCGTACCCTTGTAGAACACGCTGTGAAGATTCAAAGCATGGTAGCGTGTGTCATCATAGTGTCGGTAGCTGTAATCCTCGCCGTCATACCACATTGACTTGAATTGCTCCATAGACATCGGAGGACGGTTATTGATTTCATCAAGGAAGCGTGTGTCCATCTTTTGACAGTAATGTTCTCTTGATACATTCACTTTTAATGCCTTGTAGAGCAAATCCTCTTTCGCCGCCATAATGTTTACGATATTGCGAAGTGTTTTCGGGGTATGCTGAGCCGCATTAATATGGCAATGCAAACCACAGCTTGAGTTGACTCTCGCTCCTGCGCCACGAAGCTTTCTGACAAGCTCCTGTATAGTTTCTATATCGTCATAGTTGCAAATCGGAGTGACAAATTCAACCGAGTACAGAGAGCTTGCATTCTGTCCCGAACGGTTTTCACATCTAACGCTTGCGTCACGCATAATCTTCCACATCCTGCCGTCATTGTCACGGACAGAATAAGCGTCATAACAGCCGCCGACATGAGTTGCATCTGTATGAAAATAACCGGCAATCACTTTCGCCGCAGTACTGCGAGTGATGCCGGTCATTTCAATTTCTATTCCGAAATTCTGATTTTTCAAGTTACCACCTCGGTATTTTCTTCCTGTGGCTTTGGCTTTTTAGGCTTGGGTGTTTTTACCTGTGAATCTTTCATATCAATGAACTCCCTGACATTTGCAGGGACATATTTTGCGTACAGAGCGTCCACAGATTTTTCAAGTTCTTCCTTGAAATCCAAATCACGCTGTGACATATACAACTTGATTGCAGACAACTTTTCATCGTCATACATAATGCTGATACTTGATTTTTTCAATTTAATCACTCCTCACTTTTTGTTTTTATCAATATATTTGATGTTTGGAATCTTCAGCCACTTAGTCCAACCTCGACCGTTAAGCTCTGTTTTGACAACTCCGTAGGCTGTGCCTTGTGCTTCAATGACTTCACCGTTGCCGATATACACTCCGATGTGTCCGTCCATCCAGACTGCAAGTCCGGGTGTATCGGGCATATTTGAAATCGGTCCGCTTTCTGTGACACTGCTCCAAATGGAATTTGCTCCGCAATCCGTAAAGCCGTTTGAGCCTGCGACAATTTCTCCGCTGTCAGAGTTGTACCAAGCATATGATTTTATCAAGCCTATGCAGTCGCAGACTCTCTTGCCAAGCCACTTTTCACCTACCTCTCGCATTTCACCGCCTGCCTCATTGTTGCCGGGAAACAGACTTGCCTGTTGGTCGAGATATTGCTTTGTGCAGACCTGACCGTAACCGCCGTAGACATAACCCCAGCCGTTTTTGTATGCATTCTCGCACCACTTGACAAGATCGAGATTATTTTTCGTGGTCTTGTCCGTAAAGCCTGCGGTGCTGATTTCTGCCCCCTTGATTGACTGCATCATCTTTTGAAACTCGTCATACTTAATCTCTGTTCCGAATTTCTGATTGACAGCTTTTATCAAATCCTCATCAGACTGATTCTTCTTGAAACAGGATACAAAGTTTTTTACAAAGTCCTCATCCTCTGATTTATCGGACAGAGAAAACAGATAGATAACCTCTGCCTGTGTGTTATAGTCGGACAACTTTTTATTTTTCAGTTGGTTTTCAACCTCAGTCATTGTGTCGTTGATAAGCTGTAGATTTTCCATCTGCTCAGCTGAGATGTTTTCTTGTATGGACTGATTGAGCTTGTCTGTGTCAAGCTCAATACTGCCGTTGAAAACTGATACCACAGCAATAATCGGCATAACCACAATTATGATTATGCCGATTATTATACCGCCTATTATTTTTATTACCTTTTTATCCGTGAGCAGAGAAACTGCTATTTTCTTTAGTGCCGCACCTATGGTAGCACTCATTGAAACTCGCCTTCTTTCAAAAAAGCAGAAAGCCAACTATTCATAACAATAAATGAATAGTTGACTTCATTAAAGTATTTTTCTTCAATTTATTATTCAGTATTATACCTGATAACAATTTGCAAAAATCACGCCGTGTTTTCCGAGTAAACTTTTCCAATCATTTTTTGAAGCTAAAGTTGTTGAAACACTTTTAGTAGAACCCGATTCTTTTTTACTAGTGTACTTGTCCATATATTCATTAATATTGTTAACATTATCAACAGATGAAAACATATTTTCAAACACATACTCTTGTGTTACAATTAAAACATCAATTCTTGATAAATCTGCAACAACAAATGCATATACAGGTTCTAAATCTCTTAATTTTGATTCATTATAAGTATGGATAATATCATTAAAAGTAAGATTAATACTGTTATTTGTATTAAACTGAATATTTCTTGATTTTACCGAAACACCATACTTTTTATTTTCTTTATAACAAGCTAAGTCAATACCATTTTCGTCAATCATATCAACTTTATACCCCAAATTATATAGTAAAGATGCTACAAATGTCTCACCAAATTTTCCAACTATTTCAGATTTTCTCATTTTTATCCATCCTTTCGTTTCATTACTATCGTAACATCAATAAAGAATTCTGTCAATACAAAATTTTATCTGCCGCCTGCACTGCCGAAAATCTCTGCTTTGTATTCGGGAGCCTGAACAAGAAGCAAATACCTCTCGTTTCCGCACCTATACAGACAAGTGCCACGCTCACCGAATTTGATTAGGGCATACTCGTTTGGCTCAACCATTAGCGCATCTTCAAAGTCCTTCGGATTGATGTTGCCGGGGAAGAATAAGAAGTGATGAGTCGGAATTGAGAACAACGGCTTGGTATATTCCTTAACGCTTGAATCAAGTCCGAACTGCTGTGCAATTCTAGGAACTTCGTTTGATGCAAGCATTATTCCAAGTCCCAAAAGCATATTGCCGGGGAAGGTCAGCAACCCGAGGAACAGCAGAGTTGTCTGCATAAATGCCGTCAGGCACAACGCCGCTATCTGTTTCATCCACTGATTGAAGCCGTCCTGATAACCTCTCGGAACACTGAACATATACAGCGAACCTACCGCCATCTGAATGAGCAGAATTCTTCCACGCTTGATGTTCGCAAAAAATATTTTTATTACGCAGTAGGCAAAAGCAATCATACATAACAGATTCAGCAAGCCGAATGTTGTCTGTGTTGCTACTGCAAAACTGCCCTCTAAAACACTTGTGCTTTGTCCGGATAAATCAAGGCTTTGCTGTCCTGCCATTATGGACGACAAATCCTTTGAAAATGTGTTTTGCAGGCTGATGCAGAACTTATACAACTCCACAGGTACTACGCCAAACAGCGAACAGGCAAAGAACCCTTTTAATACATTTATAGCGGTTGTTTTGATATTTGCTCTGCCGTTCTGATACTCTATTGCAACATCGAATACGGCAACGACCGTGCCTGCGACGAACAATGCCCAGCCGAAAAGTATTGCCGGTGCGGTGAATTCAAACTGTCCGTGCTTGCGGTAATCGAGATAAGCCGTAGCCAGTTCAACAAAGAAAAGTATAGCAAGAATCATATCCACCGCAGGAAAAACAACATTATTTACAACGCTTTTTATCTGTGTTTGTGCCGATGTCCATGTGCTTTCGATTGCTGATGATACATCTCCTGCGGCAAAGACTGTTACTGCCGATATTCCGAGCATTAACAGTATTACTGATATTCCTGCCAACCACTTCAACAACTTAATTTTTCTTGATTTTATCATTTTTTACCTCCGATTTTCTTAAATCATTCTCCGATATATATCTGACTTCGATGTTCAGTTTTTCTGCAAAGCGAATTTCTGTTTTCATACCCTCGGTTATTTCATCTCCGAAAACCCAGACCGCATCACAAACCCAAAGCATAGAAAGCCCTGCAAGCATACCGAGGCTTCTTTCTTCTTTGTTGCTGCCATCTAAAATCAGCGCATAAAAATGCGGTATGAATGGAGCCATACCGCACTCTAACGCATATCGGGCATATCGTTTTGCATTTTCAATATTTGCAGATACATTACCACCCAAAGGCGAACAGATATACACCCTGTGCATTATTCATCATCCTCATCTTTCGTCTTGAATTTGACAATGAGAAATGCAATTAAACCTCCTACAGCAACAGAACCTAAGCCAATATAAAAGCCGAGATTTGAATTGTCGCCTGTCTGCGGTTTCTCGGGTTCAGGCTGCGGATGAATTGTTACTGTCTGATCCTTATCATCAATGTCAGCGTGTACTGCAATTTCTGTTCCCTCATGGTAGAGAGTTTCAAAAGCAACGATTTCTGTTTCTTTGGTAATTACAGAACCGTCAAAGGTAAAGGATACTGTTACTTCGCCGTCTGCTGTTCCGTTTAAAGCCTTTAAATCTTCATCAGCGTAAAGTCCGAATGAAACATTCAGAATTTCGTCATTATTGCCGATGTTGAATTTTTCGTCCTGTTCAAGAATTTTTGTAAGGTCAATTACAACGTTTTGCCTGTCGTTTGTAAATGATGTTGAGGTGTTAGTCACCTTTTCGTTCTGTCCTGAGTAGGTAAGTTCAACCGTATGAGGTTCGGGATTGATAACTGTTCCATAAGGAGCAACGGTTTCAACAACACGGTATTTGCCGAGGTAAAGCTGTTTGCTTGTTGCTGTGCCTTTCGAATTTGTTTTCAAAGTTGCGACAAGCTCATCTTTCTTTACTCTTACTGTTCCGTCAGGTGTTGTAATGTCCTCGTCAGCATAGATTTCAAACACTGCTCCTGACAAACTGCTTACAGAATATTCAGGCTGATAGATGGTCGGAAGTGCAACATCATTTCCGTTTTCATCAGTATATCCACCGCCGACTGCAGTTACATTTGAGAAAATCTCGCCTGTTTTTTCTACGGTAATTGTACCTTTCTGCGGAGTATTTTTCTTCTCGGCTTTTACGATTGTAACGCCGTTTTCATCCGTTGTGTTTTCTGCCGTAATGTCAAAATATACAGGTGTGCTGTCGAGGATATATCCGTATGGAGCCTGCACTTCAACGACTGAATAGCCTTTACCGTAGGGCAGAGTTTCGGGTGTGATGAGATAACCGTCCGAATTTGTATAGAAGGTGTCAATAGTCGTTACCTCGGGATAGGTGTAGGTCATAGTCACGAGCTTGCCGTCAGGATTATAAATCTGAAAACCTGCGCCTGCATACGGAATTTGTTTTCCTGTTTCACTGTCAACCTTTATTATCTTTACATAGCTTTCAAGTGAAGCGTTATTGATGAGGTACTTGTAAGTCTTATTATTTTCAGAAACGAAAACATCAAAGTCAGATATGAACTCCGTACCGTTCCAACCCTTGGTCTGATGAACTGTGTATGTTCCGTAAGGCAAATCCTTTGTTTCTGCAAAGCCATATTCATCACATACAAGAGTATCTCTTTCGGATTCTTTTGATTTTGCATAGCTTCCCGATGATTTCAGATACACCTGAAATTCTGCACCTTTTTCAGGAGTCTCAATTTTTGTACTGCCGTCATCTGTATGCTTAATTATTGAGATTTTTCCCTTAAAAATATCCTCGGTTACGCCCATTGAAATGCTGTTATTTTCAATGGTGTATTTCTTTGCCTCTGCACCGATATGATATTCGGTTTCGTCAAGAAGATAACCCTCGCTTGGCTCAATTTCTTTCAGAGTCCAGTTGTTACCGCAAACATAGTATGAAGTTGTAAAACTGCCGTTTTTGTCTGTTGTATATTTATCTATGAGCTTACCATCGTTGTAGATACCATAAACTGCTCCTGCAAGTGTTGCGTCACCCTGTGCAGACTTTGTTTCAGCGTCTGTTTTTGTAACAGTAAGATTCCACTTTTTAAGGACATTACTGAAAGATACAGTTGCCGTTTTTCCACTTTCAACATTTACGGTCTTTGATTTTTGTTCGGCATACTCTGTCGGAGTATGCTCGGTAACCGTGTATTTTCCGGGGACAAGGTCGGTTAATTCAAATTCACCTTTTGAGTTTGTTTTTACAGTTTTGCTGTAATCGTCGCCTTTGACGGTAAACTCAATATTTGCAACATTGCCATCCTCGGAGGTTTTAACAAGTTTGAGATTGCCCGAGCTTGTCTTGACCTTGAAATATGCTCTTATCGGGTCTGCGTCGTTTTCAACACCTGTTATGACATCCTGCAAGCTTGCGTCACCATATGGCACAAGAACAGTTTTGCCGACATCAGGCATTGACTTTGCAGAGTTGAATGTTACTGCATCGTTGACGGTCGAAGTTGAAGTCAAGGTCAGCCTGTTTCCTGATACAGATACACTCATACCGCCTGTTGTCTTGAAGCTGAAATCCGAAAGAATACTATTGCTGTCAGTAAGAGTTAAAGTGTACTTTCCGTCAGAGTATTTCATCTCATAGGTTTCAGCCTTTGAGGCGATTGCAGATGCAAAGCTTGGAACAATTGAGTAATTGGCAAGGCTTTTTGAGATAGCATTGTAAACTGACTTAACTCCGGGATTTGCTCCGCCTGCACAGATACCGTCAATGAACTTTGTATTTGTGCATTTATAGCCTTCGCTTGTGGAACGGCATCCTGAAACAAACTCCCATACAATCAGCTGAGTTGCCACCCATTTCTGATCTTCTGTTCCGCTTAAGCTTTTCCCTGAACCGGGTTTGCCGTAGAGCAGTGCAAGGTTAATTGCTTTCTGCTTTGCCGAGCCTAAATTCTTCCACACAGTTGAGCCGTCCTCGGTCAGCGTATTGCCTGAGTAGAGTGTATGACCGGGTTCAATGCAGTAGGCTTCTTTTCCGTCTGCAAAAATCTTGCACAACTCTTCTCCGGGAGTTCCGACCGTGTAGCCGTCGCTGACTGTTGTCTGCTGAAATTTGATTATATTGCCTGTGCTGTCATAACAATAATCGAAAGTGATTGTAACCTTATCACCGCTTGACGCACTTACAGGGAGCGAGAACATTGTTCCGAATATTACGGCAACCACGAGTAAAAGTGCAGTTATTCTTGTGAATTTCTTATTTCTGATTAACTTAGTCATTTTAAAAATCCTTTCATAAAAAATATGGGGCAAGATTTTACCCTTGCCCCGATTGACGTCTTATTCTGTTTAAATACAATCATAATTTCATCGCCTGCCCTTCATTGAAATCTTCATCTATATCATCAGACTGCTCACTGCCGTCTGTGATATTTACATACTCGCCGATAATGTTCAGTGCCTCATAATAACTGCCCGAACTTGTAACACGACTGCACATTTCCTTTGCCTCGTCAGCCATACCGTTTTGCTTAAGGGTGCGACTTGCAATACCCATCAAATTGAATATATTAGAATCACAACCTATTAATGCACAGTCAGGTTTGACCTTTTCTGCTTTGATTTGCTCATCGGTAATAAATCCACCGAGCTTGTTTTCCACATAGTCGGAAAGCCAAGTTCCGGCAAATGCTGTGTATGACTGTAATCGCCACATTGCAAGCTTGCCGATGTCAAGGTGGACATCTTCAAATGGATAAAGAATACAGGTAACGCCGTCATTTTGAAACACAGAAACATTCTCAAACTTTGTATTGTCAAGAAGTATTCCTTTGTCCGTAAGCATTTTATTGATGCCGTCCATCCATTCTTTAATTTCACCTCCACAGCCCTGCAAGATGAGCCCTTCCGTGCCGTTCATACGGCGGAGGTCTGAGAGTGTTATACTATTGATTTTCATTGTCATCTTCCTTTCATAAAAATAAGCACCCACAATAAAGTGAGTGCCTTGCTTAATCGTCTGCTCAACAGTAGACTACATATATTTTGTTGTTTTCTGTGATTACATTGAATGATAAGTCGCTTGGAGTAATGCCACTGCTTTGGTAGTAGTTGGCTACATACTCAACATCACCATAGCAATCTGCAGTCAGGCTTTGCGTATCATCATAATATGATGCGTTTGTGGGCGAGAACCAGCTTGCGTTGCCTGTGTTCAGCAAGGAATTGTATTTCATTCCAAGCTGCTGCCCGTAAGCTATGCAGGCGCTCACCGCATACTGAACATCAACCTTTTTTGTTTTGGTAGGCGGTTGCGTTGGCTTTTCCGTAGGTTTCTGAGTTGACGGTTGTGTTGGCTTTTCAGCAGGTTTTTGAGCAAGAGTTTCAGTTTCTTTTTTAGCAGTTGATCCTGATTTTTGCTGATTGCTATTTACTGTATTCCTGCTGTTGTTCTGAACCTCAGTTTGCGTTTTCTGAATCGGATCCGTTGCCAAAACAACCGCCGAATTTTGCCCACTGTCGGCTTTTTCTATGGTTTTGGTATTCTGTCCCGAAGGCTCTGTTTCTTTTGAAACGGTGGCTTTTTCGGTGGATTGCATTGTTTCGGTTGTTGCCATTTCAGAACTTCCTCCAGATGCAGAAACACCCACGGAAGTTGAAACCGTGGGTGATAAAGAACTGTTATACATTTTTTCTTCTGCCGTACAATCTGTGAATGTTCCTGCCATTAATATTATGCTTATCATTATTGCGATTTTCTTTTTCATACTATCGCCGTCCTTTCAAGCACTAAGTATATCCAAAGAATTTCAAATGTCCAGAGTTTTTTTGGGAATACAGACTGGAATACATCAATCTTTACATTGATAAGATCTTAATCTTCCATCATTGTAAGCTCTGCAATAAAATATACAAGAATTTCATAAGCCTCTTTGATGTCATCATCTGAATAAGCCATTGTGCCTCTATGCAATATATTATTTCTAAACGGAATCCTCATACTGATTTCATTTTTATAGTTGTCTGTATTGGAAAATACAATAAATACAATTCCTGCTAGAAGAATTTTTCGATAATTCTCAAGCTCCATCTCATGTACGCCATATGCATTATCAGATATAATTTTTTTCACTTTATCCTTAGCTTTTCTTTCATAATTTGCAGTTTGAAATACAAGTGCTTCAAAATGAGCCAATAGTACAACTATTTTTTCTCTTGGCAACATGGTATTTGATTCAATTATTGATAAGACATATTGATCTAATTCCGACTTATTTCCCTTGTTATGAAGAGTTTGTACGTTCATATCAAATGATGTATTCCCAAATAATTCTTGTATCCATTCGATTTCTGCATAAGTGATCTCTGACTTTTCTAACTGCGTTATATGATGGAATAATTCTGTATCTTGGATGTCATCAGGTAAATTGCTAAAAAAATCTACAAGATTTTTAAAAGTATCTGTTCTCATGAATTCAGTCAATGCTTTATTAACAGATATCATTGTCTTGCCTATTTTTTCTGATAATTCAAGTAATTGCTTTTCCCAATTGTCCAATAATAGCCCTCCAATATACCTCGTCTCATCATGTCATCGTGCATCGAAGACTTCCGTAATAGAAACAACTTAACAAATTGCGATTTATAATATAGATATTATACATTACTCCAAAGCAACGGTCAACTGAATTTACATACTCTGTGTAAAGCTCTCCGTTTCATCCTCTGACATATTCTCGGATTCATCTTCGCTCTGCTGTTCATCAAGTGTCTGATGATACGCTTCCATAACCTTGCTGTTGAGTAAATCTCTGACTTCTTTGGAAATCGGGTGAGCAATCTCGCTGAACTTCGTTTCGCCGTTTTCATCAACATAGTTACTTGCAGGCATTGCAACAAATAAGCCTTTTCTAGAATTCATCACTCTGATTCCGTGAATAGCCACCGCACCGCTGACAGTAACGCTTGCAAACGCCTTTGTGTTGCAATCATCTACATCAACGAGCTTATCAATTCTTACCTTGATATACGGTAGTTTCCTTTTCTGATTGTTGTGTTTATTTACTTTGAAATTAGTATTTTGTGCCATTATAAAATCACCTCCGATTTAGCGTTTCTGTTTTTCTGCCCACAGTAGAGAGAGATGCAGAAGTGCATCTCTCTGTTCTTCCTCGGACAGACTGTCGAGGAAGTCTTCAAGGGTGAAATTTTCCTCGAATTCTTCTGCAAATTCATTACAGTTGTCGCAGATTTTTTCTCGCCTGACAAGTACCGAGCCGTCATCCTGTTGGATGAATGATAAAACATCGTTGTATCTGAATCCGATTCGTTGACGGATTTCATAGGGGATTGTAATCCTTCCTTTTTTCCGAGAACTCTGTAAATTTTAAGCACTACTCGTCCTCGCTTTCCGCAAGCTCTGCTCTGCACTCATCGCAGATACAGTCGCAACAACATTCTTTACAATCATCATCGCACCTCTCAATCAGAATTGCTCCGTCCATAGCTGAAATCTGCACAGCACAGTCGGATGTGATTCCTGATACAATAAGTGCGTCAAGCGGTATGCTTACATAAATTCTATTTTCCATGGTTAATAATACACTCCTTCAAAATTTGTTCTAAATCAATTTGTTGTTCGGTTGTCAAGTCAAGCAAGCTTAACTGCAACGGCTTGTTTCTCTGCCTTTCATACATATCGTAATTGCTGATAAGCAATTCGGGAAATTGCTCGCCTGCGTTGATTCGCTGTTTCATATTGTGAAGCCTTGTGAAATCAAAGAATGAATATCCGTCATATAAATTACGGATTTCCTCACAATCGTTATATGACACAAGCCATTTGCCTTTTGAATTTGCAAGCGTGTTTTTCAGCCTCAGATGGTCATCCCAAGTGAATCCGCATTGATAAACATACTCACTTGAATAGTACGGCGGATCGCAGTAGAAAAAGGCATTATCTCGGTCATAATGCTTGATTAAAACTTCGAAATCCTGATTTTCAATTACAGTATTTTCAAGTCTTTTTCCGACTTGCTCAATCAGTTGAAAAAGGCTCACTACTGAAAATGGCTGACAGGCAAAGGATTTTCCGCCGCTTGAATAGCTGTATCGCAGAAGTTTAAGAAACATTACTGCTCTGCGCAAGTCATAGTCCCGTTTCATTCTTACATATAGCTGTATGATTTCTTCTGCTTTCAAGTCAGGAACAATAATCTTCGTCAGCTCCAACTCCTCGTCAAGGTATTTATCTTCAAACTTTTTCTGTCTAAAGAAATCCCTGATTGCATTAAAATCATCTCTTGAATTTAGCGGATAAAATCCGAGTTCTTTTATGAATGCCATAGGTCTGTCACGCATACAGCGAAAGAGGTTTACAAGATTATGGTTGTAATCGTTGAAAACCTCAAACTTATCAGGCTTTTTCTTGCCTAAAAGTACGGCTCCTGAACCTCCGAAGGGTTCAATATATCTTTCGTAATTCAGAGGAAACAGGGCGTACAATATATGAAGGATGGAGGTTTTGTTACCCATCCAACTCACAGGGGTTTTGATATTCTCACTTCCTTTTTAGAGTACCAATCGCCCCTGAAACGACAAAAAGCCGTTGATTAAATTAAAAAATTTAACCAACGGCTTATATATATGAAAACCAATATCAGTCGTTCGGAATGATTGATATTAGTTGTTGTTATTTAATTTTTATCGTTTACCTTTTTGATAATCTTCCCGATTTCAGAGATTACATTCACTGTCACCTCATTTCCAGACATCTTGTATAGCCTGCTGTCGGATAGTCCAGTCGCTTTTGCCTTGTCGAACTGATCGTCCGTGAAACCTTGTAATCTCCAGCACTCCCTCGGAGTAAGCTTTCTGATTCTGCCGATATGGACTTCGCCGTTTGGATCAACAAAAGCAACTGCGAATTTTTCATCATCTGTAAAATTCGTGCTTTCAACGAATACACCTGAATGCTCACCCTTTCGGTTACTGATTCCCGAATCGTGTCTTGCAGTTATGCACCTTGCAATTTCTGTCAGCTTCGGATCGGGGTTCAGGTCGATGAAATGGACACGAGTGTCCATTTCATTAGATTAATGGGTTTACCCAGTGCCACGCTTGCGTGGTACAAACAACCACCCGCTATGC